>ERZ1673739.39-NODE-39-length-182071-cov-118.259554_pt1 | contig 182071 bp, 152 predicted proteins | sample MGYA00580210_ERZ1673739 | MGnify/ENA primary metagenome ERZ1673739 (study PRJEB41218, sample SAMN15661749) | gut metagenome | host: Homo sapiens | place: Canada: London | collected 2015-08-20/2019-03-30 | study: EMG produced TPA metagenomics assembly of... | reverse complement strand
TGTAATTGATGGTGAAGGTTCAAAGGTTATTTGCAAAGACTAATTTGAAAATTCCCATTTATCAAGCCCTTTGAGAGAGGAGAAATCTTTTCTCAAAGGGCTTTTTCTATTATGGACTTTAGTCTGTTGAGTCCATTGGAGTTTTTCGTTGATCCGAAAAATGTAGATGGACGAAACAATAAACCACCCGCTATGCGGGTGCGCGTCGATTGTTATACAAAAAAATTACCTTTCCGTGTACAATAAAGTTGTTCAGGCTATATTGTAGAAAGGAAAGGTAATTTATGGCGAAGAAAGAATATTCACTCGCACATACAAAATGGATGTGCAAATATCATATCGTCTTCACACCAAAGTATAGACGAAAAGTAATTTACAATCAATACAAAGAGGATATTAGAGATATCATAAAACAATTGTGCAGTTATAAAGGTGTTGAAATTATTGAAGGACATCTAATGCCAGATCATATCCATATGTTAGTAAGTATTCCACCAAAGATAAGCGTATCATCATTTATGGGATATTTAAAAGGAAAAAGTGCACTTATGATATTCGATAAACACGCAAACTTAAAATATAAATTTGGAAATCGTCATTTCTGGGCGGAAGGATATTATGTTAGCACAGTAGGATTAAATGAAGCAACAATAAAAAAGTATATCCAAGAACAGGAAAAGCATGATATTGCAATGGATAAGTTAAGTGTAAAAGAATATGAAGACCCTTTTAAGGGTTAATGCTAAGTAGTAACAATGCCCCTTAAGGGGTAGCGCGAGTCAAGAGCAATATGGCTTGAACGGAGCTGTGGGAAGAATGTGAAAACAGAATTCCCATAGCCTAAAGAGAAAGCCAGCGCCTTGAGACGCTAGCCTAGTAACAAGGGCTTATAGCCCTAGAGCAAACCACCCGTTGGACGGGTGGTCCTGATTCGTTCAGAAAAAATTTTTTCAAGAAATTTTTGCAAAAGGGGCGATTTTGGGTGTGCATTTCATACACCTTTGTCCAAATGAGTGAAGGGGTTCATTCCGGATAGCAAAAACGGAAGCCTTTTCGCTTGAAAATTGAATAAGTCATTCACTAAGACTTTATTTCTGATGATAGCCACTTTAGCAGGTACGCCGTGATTTCTGTATTTCAGAATAGCGAGAACTCCGGCTATGAGTATCAGGTTGCCCCTGATATGGCGATGACAGTCAGAATGATAATGATACTTCTCTACGGAGCTGGCGGAGTACCCGGCAGAGGTTATAATCCTATGATACAGATAAGCAGTCTGTTCCTTAGTGATTTCCCATCGAAGATAAATATTACTACTCGCTGGATCTGAATTACTATCTGAATAACCTGGAGGATGATGTCTATGAAGCTTAATCAGTTTGCAGTTTATCGTGTGGATCAGAATACAGAGGGAAAAGTGTTGTGGCACTTGCCGTATCAGGAAGCATCCAGACAAAACGTGCCGATTTGTGTGGAATATTACAGGCAGATGTCGATTCAGTCTATGCAGGAAACTGAAAAAGTCATGGATATCTGGATGAAGTCGTTTCCCAGTATCTTGCCGGATTTATCCGGTTGAATACTTCCGGTGCTCTTGTCACGATCGATACGAAGAATTATCAGATTGATGGGAAGAAAGGAAACTGGGCGGCTGCAGATACGGTGATCATTGACGGGAAGCAGTTCTATCTGATGGAACACCAGGAGTATGGCAATCAGGCGAGAGGTGTTATCTTAGATGCTTATGGAAAAACAATCGTTGATGAATGTAAACAGGGATTCGATGAAGAAACCAGGCAGAAAATCCATGAATATATACAACAGCATGTTCCACAAAATCCTGTTCATCAGCTTAGATGACAGAATACCTTGCGTCTGGAACATTATCAGAAATTCTATGAGAATGGAACCTTTGAAAGAAGCCGTGAGTCCGGAACAGAAGCCAATTATAATATGGTAGATGGCCTGGTAAATAATGAGAAAAAACAGGCGAATGCAAAAGAAACTGTAAGAACAGATCATAATGTAAAACTTAAGAAGCGAAGATCTGTAATCAAGAGACTGCGTGAAAAACAGATTGCCATTGCAGTAAAATCCGGAAAGCCGATTCCGAAATATCTGGATCAGGAGATAGAACGGAGGCGGAGATAATGCCATAAGTGTATAGGTTCAGGGGAGAAAGGTCTCTGCTGAGCCTTTTTGCATTTCTCAAAATTCGAGAATTAGAGATTCGAAAGTCAACAAGTCTGATGTATATTTAAGAAAATCATTCCGTTATAATGAAAACAACCATTAAGAGATAGAAGCTAGAAAGAAACGGGGTGGCATGATGAATACGGAACAGAGAATAAAAATGATCCGATTGATAGAAAAAATAGATAAAAATCCGGAATTCAGCCAGAAAATAGGTATTAGAAATACATCGACTTTCGTTTCGGATAAATCAAAGAAAATAACTACAGATAGCCATGTATAAGAAGATGGCAGAAGGAGAAGAAGAATGTTAACGTTATTATTTACAATTTGTATGATCTGGTTTATAGGCAAGTTTTTTATATTTGGACTGAAAGCATCCTGGGGAATCTTGAAGTTGCTTTGTACCGTGGTATTTTTCCCGGTGATATTAATCGGAATGGTGGTAGGCGGTTTGGTTTATATCGCATTTCCGCTACTGCTCATTGGTGGGATTATTGGACTTATCGTATCGAAATCATAAATCAGATGAAGGAGATCAGAGCATATGTATGACATAGAAAAAGAAAAAAGAGAAGCAATCAATGCCGGAAACAGGGCTTTGAACAGTCTGCGAACAGCCAGAGAAAACCTGAACAGTGCAAAGAACTGGGGACTGGCAGATATGTTTGGCGGTGGATTTTTTACTACGATGCTGAAACATTCCAAGATGGATCAGGCAAAGCAGAATATGGAGCAGGCGAAATATGACTTTTGCAACTTCAGTAAAGAATTGGATGATGTCAACATGGCATGTAATCTGAACATTGATACCGGCGATTTCCTTTCGTTTGCCGACTATTTCTTTGATGGATTTGTAGTGGACTGGATGGTACAGGATCGGATCAATACGGCAAGACGCCAGGTGGATGAAGCAATCCGGAGAACAGAATACATCGTGAATCAGTTACAGCGTATGTAAAAAGACAGGCAGTGAATCAATGGATAAGTTGGTTCGCTGCCTTTGCTTTACTTCAATTTTTCTTTTTCTGCATTGAGCAGATCAATGTTGAGACCCTGTTCGTTGGCGGTTTTATCTACCCAGAGATTTAAGGAATCGACAGCCAGAGAGATTTCATCCAGCTTTTTGCTGATGAAGGCGAAATCTTTCATCTCATCATCACTGATCTTGCCGTCCCGGGCAATCTGGATCAGGCGTGTGGTGAGAGGGTTGATCTCATTCAGACTGGCGATTGTCTCAAGAATGATATCTGACAGATCGGACACTTCTACTTCCGGAACATATCGGTGACCGATCTCGCATTTATGAGAGCAGAAATAATTGCAAAGATCTGGACGCTTATAGGCGTCAGCCATCTGAATGATATCGTAAGGTGTAGGATCCTGCATTTCATATTCAAATTTTTCAATTTTAGAGTCGGAGACTGCAGTCATTTTTTCACTGGCTTCGGATCTTGTAAGCCCTGCCTCTTCTCTGCAAATCTGGTAAATTGTCTTATTTTCCCTGGTGGATTGCTTTCCCATGAGAATAACCTCCCTGTATGTCACAAAACATGAGGAATACCGATGTGTAAGTCCGCATGTTGTACGTGTATTTGTTGTATATAGTTTATTATACTTGAATCATGAAAAACAAACAACAATCAATAGAAAGAGAGGAAAAGAAAATGAGAAAAACAAGAAGCGATTGTAGGGTGGGTACATTTGAAAAGAAACATGGTCTTCCGCCAGGAACTATTCGAAATAAAGACGGAAGAGACACGAGGAGTGATAAAAAAATAGGAACCATCCGTAAGGAAGCTAAGTAGGAGAATACAGTATGGAAAAGAAAATCAGAAAAAAATACTATTCAGAAGAAGCGGTGAAGAAAGCATTGCAAATTGATTCTTTTCGAAACCTGAGTAAAGAAAAAGTGATGGAATTTACTTCTATGATTCCATATATGGAAAAGGAAGTAGCAATGGAAGTCATAAAACAATTCCCTATATATGTGGATTTTGCAAAAACAGTAATTGAGCATTATACGCAAATATGTGAAACAATTTTGGCGACAAATAAAGAGGAATATGAAAAGGCTGTGGATGCTCATCAATTTGTGCTAGAGTCTTTTTCAAAACAACTAGAGAACGAAAATTTAACAGCGGAAGAAAGGGCAAATCTTTCAGATAAAATGATTGCAGAAGCTGAAAAAATTACAGAATTGTATTTGCAACAGCAGAAATTTCACGAGCGGATAATAAAAACAATCGGTGGAGTGGTAACGGTTACTTTAGGCGTGACTCTTACATTGCTTGGATTAAAAGTAATCGGAAGTGATGATGATTTACCACAGATCGGTAATGATGAGAATGTAGCATAACATTTTTCAGGATAATACAAATTGCAGTGACAAAGAGAGTAACATTATTGGCTCAGGTGTGAGAGGCATCTGAGCCTTCTTTTACATTTGAAATAGATTCCACATGCATTTTTTGAAGAACTCATATAGTTAGGTGGTGTTTTTATACCCCATCTATTGACTTACACTGTAATCATCAAAGAAGAAAATTAAATTCTAAAAGAAATGGAGGAACTGGCAATGAAGAAAGGATTTCCGACAGGTGATGGTTACATAGGATTTGTAGAAGGCAGATATATCTTGTTTGCCAGCGAATCCGATTACTATGAGTACACCATCATATTATCCATCTGACCCATATGATGTATCAGATTATGATGATCCAGACGATTTCGCAGAAGAGTGGGCTGAGGAATTCGGCGATGGTAATTACGATGATGGTTATGATGATGCGTATGATTATTGGGAGAGTGAATGGGATTGAAAGAAAAGATTGGACACAGTAGTCCAGGTACGTTCAGTTCAATTATAGTGCGTAGCTCCTTTTTGCTTATGAAAAAAGTTTGTGCAACTATCTGCATAAACTTAAAATAACTCAAAAACTTGACTTTTAACATTGATCAAGTTAAAATGAAAAAAATTAAGTTAAAAGGAGAATTGGAAATATGCTTACAAGCGTATTCGGGATTTCTATAAAATATGAAGCATGGAATCATCAGGATTCTTTGCCTGTTTATATTGCAGGGAGTTATGATTTTCACACAGCATATATTGGAAACAGACGCTGTATAATGCTTGCTCCGACAGAAGAACTTGCCACACTTCCGGCATTGAAAAAACAGATTACAAAAATACAGCAGATTGATAATGTACCAGTCGCATTTGAACTTGCGTCGGTATCTAATTATCGAAGAAAAAGCCTTATAGAAAATAATATACCGTTTATTACTGATAAGCAGGTCTTTCTTCCTTTCATCGGGACAATGCTTTCTGATGAGAAAGAACCCCAAAAGCTGACAGGTAAGTTTGTTTACTCCACGCAGCAGTTGTTTTTATTTTATCTGTACAGTAAGAAAAAGCGATTGTATATTTCAGAAGCCGGAAAAGTGCTTCCATTTACAGCAATGACCTTGACCAGAGCAGTAAAGCAGTTGGAAGCGACGGATTTATTTCTTGTAGCAAAAGACGGTGTCAATAAGTTTATTGAGTCAAAATATAAGCGAGATGAATTATTTGAAAAAGCAAAAGTATATTTGACGACTCCTGTTCGAAAAACAGGATATATAGATAAGACGCAAGTTACAGAAAATATGGTCTTTGCAGGGGAAACGGCACTTTCTGAAAAAACAATGCTAAATCCAAGTCGAGTTGTTACCTATGCAATTAGTGAGAAAGATTATGATAAAACCTTGTTGATTGATGAATTGATAGACCCGAATAAGCAGGTAAGACTTGAATTATGGGCATACAGCCCGAAACAATTTTCAGAGGATAACAGTGCTGATGATATTTCCATTGTTTTGTCTTTTGCAGATACAAACGATGAGAGAATTGAAGAGGCAGTAGATGAATTACAGGAAAGAAGGTTGAAGGAGTAATGGTCAGCGGATTTACAAAATTTAAGGAAAGATTTCAGGGTTTTGAAAATCAATATGTCATCATCGGTGGGACAGCTTGCGATTTGATTATGGAAAATGAAGAATTACCATTTCGTGCTACAAAAGATGTAGATATTGTATTGATTGTCGAATCCATAACAGCGGAGTTCGGCAGGCAGTTTTGGGAGTATGTCAAGGAAGCAGGATATGAGCATTTGAATAAAAGTACCGGAAATGCACAGTTTTATCGTTTCACATCTCCGAAAAGCAAAGAATATCCATATATGATAGAAATATTTTCCAGAAATCCAGATTTTATTATATTGGAAGATGATGCAGTTCTCACACCGCTTCCGATAGACGATGAAATCTCCAGCTTGTCGGCAATCCTTCTAAATGAAGCGTATTATGAATTGCTAAAAACTGGACAAATGATGGTTGAAGGCATTCCGGTATTAAGTCCGACTTGCCTGATACCATTTAAGGCGAAAGCGTGGCTGGATTTAAAAGAACGCAAGTTGAATGGAGAGCAGGTTGACAGCAAAAATATAAAGAAACATAAAAACGATGTGTTCCGATTAGCACAGTTAATCACAGTCAATACAAGGCAAGTTCTCAGTTCGGAAATAGCAGAGGATATGAAAAAGTTCTTATCTGAAATAGCTGATGAAACAGTGGATTTAAAATCATTAGGCATTAGAGGGACGCATAAACAAAAAATTATAGATATGTTGTACCTGTGCTACAATTTGAACGATAATACATAATTTTTCTCTAAAGCCAAAAAAATTTCATATTAGAGGCTGTATTTTCACCCTCCTTCTTTTGTATATATGAAAGATATTTTTTTATGTACGAAGGAAGGAGGTTTTTTCATGCCTAAAGTCAGAAAAGAAATTCCAGAATTGGAAAAGCTGGTGCAGGTCGGAAGAAAGAAATTTGTCCGTTATGAGGAAGGGGCACAATTATATTCTATGGGGTTGCATACATTTCAGGAATTAGCGAAAGATGCAAAAGCAGTCTATCATGTGAAGAGAGTTGTTCTGGTTAATACAGAGATTGTGGATGAATATTTTGAGAATTTCAGAGATGAATTATAAAAAATAAAATGTAATACATGAGGAGCAAAACACGTTGACTTGTTGTCGGACATAAAGTGTAATAGTGTTGTAAGGAAGTCCAGCTAATAAATGTCAATAGTTAAATGAAAAAATTGCTCTTATTTTCTGGCTAAAAAAGGGTAGACGTCCCCCTTGGTGAAAATATCGTTCTTTTGAAAGATATTGATTCGTTGGATGTACAGTATTTTATGCAGCCATGTCGCATTTGGAAGCATTGTATTGTTTGATATGCTCCTGTGGAGTGATGATTTCAAAAGACTTGTTGTCTCTGAGTATTGCAAATATCATATTGCATACCTTATGTGAAACAGCTCCCATTGCTACGAGCTTTGGTTTTGAGTCACATTTCTTGAGGTAGTACTCACGAAGAACTGGATTTTTAGCTTCTCCATTACGGGAGATACTGATGCTTTGTAAGGTTAACGTGTGAATAACACGTCTGGCTATGGCAGAACCACGCTTAGATATTTGAACCTTGGTACCTTCGAATTTTCCGGATTGTTTTACTGCCGGATCAAGACCGAAATAAGCGAAAAGTTGTTTTGGTTTTGAAAATGCTGAAAAGTCGCCAATCTCACCCATGATGGATACAGCAGACAAGAAACCAGCACCTTTGAATGTTTCAATCAAATGAATCTGCTTGACAAAGTCGGCATCTTCATTAGCATCAACAAGCTCATGGAGCGATTCAAGAATGTTGTTGATTTCTTCATCATATTTACGTATGAAGCTGATATAAAGGCGAATACGCTTGATGTTGCTGTCTATGATGTAACCAAACTGATTTGCATCAGTTGCCGCCTGAATTATGGCATTATACTTATTTTGAGCATATGTAAGCCCAAAGCGAGCTGTTGATTTGATGATATCAATAATCTCTTGCTTGTCTGCTTCAAGAAAAGCAGAGGGAGATGTATAAGTCTCCAACAGTATAAGAGAAGTGTTGATTGTAACCTTGGAAAAGATGCTGAGATACTGTGGAAACGCCATGCGTAATTCACCCTGAAGCTTATTCACATAGGCACTGCGATTATCCATTAAATCGTAGTATTCACGGCATAGGTTACGGCAGTTTAGAGCAAGGTCTGAAGGCAATTGTTGCAAATCTCCAGGGAAAGATTATAATATAATTAGTGATGTATCATGTTTTTGAGGACATGTGCGCACTATAAAAGTAGGGGGAGATATATCTTCCTCATCTATTAAATAAAAACTTATACTACACAAAAGACACAGCCGACTTGTGGCTCTATGGACCTCAGTGGAAGAGCAAAAAAATCGGTTTTTGGATGTGTACGGTGCTTGACGGAGCTCGGTGGACAAGGGTGGAAGGAATCGTTCAATTAATCCCGACAATGAAGTCTATCGGCGCAGATAAGCAGGAAAATAAGGCATCTAAGAGTAACGAAGCAGAAAAATGCGACCAGATTGCGACTAAAGAAGAGAAGATTGATTTTTCAAATGTAAAGATTGAGCCTTTGTTTGAGGAAGAGGTAGATTTTGATACATTCAGCAAGTCAGACTTCCGTGCAGTAAAGGTGAAAGAGTGTGTTGCAGTACCGAAGTCAAAGAAACTGTTACAGTTCACTCTTGATGACGGAACAGGTATTGATAGAACAATCCTTTCTGGTATTCATGCATATTACGAACCAGAAGAATTAGTTGGAAAGACACTTATTGCGATCACTAACCTGCCACCGAGAAAAATGATGGGAATTGAATCTTGTGGTATGTTGCTTTCAGCCGTGAATAATCTGAAAGATTCAGAGGATGAAGAACTGCATCTTATTATGGTTGATAATCACATTCCGGCAGGCGCAAAGTTATACTAGAATTAAAAGATATCAAAATTCAGAAAAATAAAATCATTGATTTAAAGAGAACACGTTTAGTTAAAAGTAGCAGACAATTAATGCCTGCTACTTTTTTATAATAGTTAATTTGATTTGTAAAAACATAATATTTCGTCAACTTGACAATCAAGAATATTGCAAAGCATATCAATGGTGTGTGTTGATATATGCGTATTCGAACGCATACGAGACAATTGACCGGCTGAGACATGATATTGGTTTATGAGCTGATATTGTGTTATATGCTTTTTCTTGAGTGTATTAAAAAACGGCTCATTGCAAGTTATGGGATGCAGGAGAAAAGGGACTTACATTATCTGTTTTTGAATGGGAGAAGGATAGAAAAACGCTGATATATGGGCAGGTAGACTATATGTATGGAGAAGCACTTTATAAGCCTGAAATGAAAGAAGGAAATCCTATAAGGTTATATAGTTTGGATGGAATCACGGAGATATTCGGTAAATTAGGACTTCGTATTTGTAACAGCTTATTTAGCAATCTTCATCAAATCTTTATTTTTTTCTGTTAGGTTATATTTCAGTAAGAAATGAAATATGGAAGGATAGTAAAGATGGAAATGATGTTGCAGACACAAAATTTGTGTAAATATTTTAGAAAGCAGAAAGCGGTAAATAATGTTTCACTTAATATAGAAAAGAAACAGATTTATGGACTGCTTGGACCGAATGGTGCGGGAAAATCTACCACATTGAAAATGTTGACTGGTATGATGAAACCAACTGCAGGAAAGATTTACTTTGATGGAAAACTTTTGGATAGGAAAGATTTATCAAAAATAGGAGCGTTAATTGAAAATCCGCCTATTTATGAAAATCTTTCCGCCAGAGAGAATTTGAAGGTAAGACAATTATTGCTTGGTACAGATGAAAACAGAATTGATGAGGTCTTGCAGATTGTATCACTTACAAACACCGGAAAGAAGAAAGCAGGACAGTTTTCTTTGGGAATGAAGCAAAGACTAGGCATTGCAATGGCATTGCTTGGAGAACCGGAACTTTTGATATTGGATGAACCTACGAATGGATTAGATCCAATAGGCATCGAGGAATTACGAGAGCTGATCCGGTCTTTTCCGGAACAGGGAATCACTGTAATTCTCTCCAGTCATATTCTCTCAGAGGTACAGTTACTTGCAGATAAAGTCGGGATTATTTCAGGTGGAATCTTAGGATACGAAGGAGCATTAAAGCAGGGAGATAATCTTGAAGATTTGTTTATGAATGTGGTAAGAAAAAACCAGAAAGCAGGTGAAATCCATGGTTAATATTATAAAAGCAGAACATCAAAAAGCCAAAAGAACCATGCGAAAAAAGTTTATCTGGGGATTTCCTCTTCTTACATTTGTCATGGCATTTATATTTACTCTTGGGATGACAAATGCTTATGCAGAAAGTGTTTGGAACTGGTGGTATACACTTTTGCTGCCGGGGATGATTGCTCTATTTTGTTATCTTTCTGTGGCGCAGGAGAAAAAGATAAAATACTATCATTTAATGACTATTCCCACAGACAGAAGAAAATTGTTGCTGGGGAAAATTATTTATATTGGGTACATGATTTTGTTTTCTAATGTGATTGTGTTTGCAGGAGCAACGCTTGGAGGCTTTCTTCTAACGACACATGTTCCAGTTGGAGGAGCGTTGATTGCAGTATTGTTTCTGACGGTTTCTGAGTTATGGGAGATTCCGGTAGCTTTATTTTTAAGTGAACGATTTGGAATGATTGTAAACCTGTTCGTCTGCCTGTTTATTACCGTCAGCGGTGTGGTAATATCACAAACCAGAATCTGGTATGTACTTGTTTCTGCAATCCCTATGCGAATGATGTGCCCGTTGCTTCATGTTTTACCAAATGGACTTGCCGCAGAAGCAGGGAATCCTCTTTTGGATACGGGAGTCATTGTTCCGGGAATGTGTCTCTCAATCATCTGGTTTGTTTTTGTAACGGTTCTGTTTTTGAAATGGTTTGAGAGAAGAGAGGTGAAATAAGATGATTGGAAGATCTCTTAATGCAGACTTGCGAAAGATGAAAGGAACATCTGTGATTCTGGCACACTTACTGATTCCGATTATAACCAGCGTTATATTTTTAATATATTACTTTTTTTCACCATGGAATGAAAATATGAAAGTGATTGCATTTTATCAGGCAATAGGAGCAGGACTTCCGGTACTTATTGGAATTTTTACAGCAAGTGTGATGGAACAGGAACAAAATGCAGGTGATTTTCAAAATCTGTTGTCTTTACCGGATAAACCTGCAGCATTTTTATCGAAACTGTTGATGCTACTGGTTTTGTGTCTGTGCTCTATCCTATTGACAGCAATCATATTCGGAATTGGATTTGGAAGAATCGCATCAAGCGATATCGAAATCATGAAAGGATGTATATTTGCAGCATTGCTGCTGTGGGGAAGCAGTGTTCCACTTTATCTGTGGCAGCTGATTCTGGCTTTTCAGTTTGGAAAAGGGGTATCCATTGGAGCAGGGATTATATCAGGACTAATTAGTGCATTGATGCTTACCGGACTTGGAGATTATGTGTGGAAATATGTATTTGTCTGCTGGACGGGTAGAGTACCATATACTTATCTGCAATCTGTATTGGGAGAAACTAGTGTAGGTGAATGGTTGTCATTCATACCAGGTTGCTTAATATTTACAGGGATTAGTATGGTATACTATTTTTGGTGGGTAAACCACTGGGAAGGAAACAGAATATCGGAATAGAATCGAGGGAAACTATGGCAAAAATACTGGCAGTTGATGATGAACCGGCAATTTTGGAAATGATAGAAAGCATTTTGAATAAGGATGGACATCTGGTTACCAAAGTAAGTAATCCACTAAAAATTAATATGGAAGAATTACATCGTTATGACCTGATTTTACTGGACATTATGATGCCTGGAATGGACGGCTTTGAATTATGCAAAAGAATCAGGATACTTGTGGATTGTCCGATTTTGTTTCTTACGGCAAAAACGGAGGAAAACAGTCTGGTAAACGGACTTTCTTTAGGAGCAGATGATTATATTTCAAAGCCATTTGGAGTGATGGAACTTCGGGCAAGGATCAATGCACATCTTAGAAGAGAGCACAGGGAACATTCTGTCCGGATGGTTTTGGGGAGGGTCTGTATTCAAATATCTCAAAAGAAACTATTGGTTGATGATAAGGAACTTCCTCTTACGAAAGCGGAGTACGAAATTTGTGAATTCCTGGCTAAAAACAGGGGACAGGTTTTCTCGAAGGAACAGATATTGGAAGCGGTCTTTGGCTTTGACAATGAGAGTAATGACAGTACCATTATCACGCATATCAAAAATATAAGAGCAAAATTTGCGGATTATGATTATACACCGATAAAAACAGTCTGGGGGATTGGATATAAATGGGAAGAGTAAAGAGAAGCAATGCACTCAGCAGGATTTTTATGAGATATGTACTGGTCATGCTTGGATCATTAGTTGGTTTGGTGATTGTTGCTTATCTGCTGCTGTACCTTTTGATTAGTGTGGGCTGTATTTATCCGGCAAATTATGCAGAGCAAAAGATTAATGAAGCATATGATACGATTTTACGTGCAGATAAAGTGACTGCTGAGATGATTCCCGCACTTTGTGATTATGTAATCTTTTCAGAGAATGGAGAGAAAATAGGTGGAGATCTGTCAGAACAATACGAACAGATAGCATGGAATGTTGCAAAGTACGGAAACGCATCCGGGAAATATTTTTATAAAGTAATTGTAAGGGAAAATGAATATGTTGTATTGCAATATCGCCTGACACCTCAATATCATTCAGCTTTTTTGAGGGAGCATTTTATAGGACCACAGAATGTGATGATTATTATGTCTGTGATTGGAGCGGTAGCGATTATCATCATTCCGTCCATACGTTTTGGAAAAAGAATCAAAAAGCAGATGCAGCCTGTATTAGACGCAATCGGACAAATAAAGGATCAAAATCTGGAATATGAGACATCCTGTTCCGGTATCAAAGAGTTTGATGACTGTTTATCGGCAATCGATGATATGCGAGATGCATTGCGAGAATCTTTAGAAAAGCAGTGGAAAACAGAGCAGGAAAAGAAACAACAGATGTCTGCTTTGGCGCATGATATTAAAACACCTCTTACGATTGTACGGGGAAATGCAGAACTACTTTCAGAGACTGAACTGACCACAGAACAGAAGAATAATATCACTTATGTTTTGAACGGCACAACACAGATACAAAGTTATGTAAAACAGTTGATAGATGTCACAAAATCATGGAATTGCAGTGATGTTACCTATACAACGGTGAGGTTAGAAGATTTTTTCGCAGATATAAAGGAACAGGCACTCGGACTGGTAGAAATCTATCACCAGAAAATAGATTGGAAGGCGGGACAAAGTGATAAAAAGGTAACGATTGCTTATGATCCAATGTTCCGGGCCGTAATGAATATGATTCAGAATGCAGTGGAGCATACAAAAGAAAATGGAATCATTTATATTGACGCAAAGGAGCAGGATGGCCGGCTGACATTCATTGTGGAGGATAGCGGATCAGGATTTACAAAAGAAGCATTATTGCATGGCACAGAGCAGTTTTTTATGGATGACACAAGTAGAAATGGCGAAGCCCATTATGGGATGGGACTATTTTTTGCAAAAACTGTGGCTGAAAAATATGGTGGAGGTATTAAACTTTCAAATTCTGAAAATACAGGTGGGGCGAGGGTAGAAATATTTTTCCTGAGTAGTCAGGAAACAAGCTAAATAGACCGCAAGGAATGTTGTAGGATACTGTGTATTCACTCTTTGGACAATTGGAACAATGCTTCCGATGTGGATTATGAGAGATACTTTCTTTGCAAACTATAGAGAAAACGGTGGAACAGATGCATACATAGACGCTGTTATGGCACTTACTCCAGATTACATGGTATTGGTAATTATCGTACTTGCTATTGTAGGTGGTTTTTTGGGAACTATGCTTGGAAAGATTGTATTAAAGAAACATTTTGAAAAAGCAGGAATTGCCTAAAAAGAGTAATGCCACATGTTTGAAAAAATGTGTGGCATTTTTGTATAAGCGCTTAGGAACTTGATGCGTTTGCTGTTAAAGTGGCAGGTGATATTATTCATTTCGTAGAAAATATAGAAGGAAAGGAAAGTTAAAACATGGAGAAGCAGGCATTATATATTGACCCAAGAACAAAATTGTTTTTATTGCTCGTGATGAATATTGTCATGCTGGATACAAGTTCAGGTGTTCTTTTACCATATCTGAGATTCATCATTGGATTTTTGCCCTTTGTCTTGCTTTTAACATCAAAAAGATTTAAGCCTGCATGGGTCTACCTGGTGATATACCTAATCAGTCACATCATTGTCTTGTATGTATTAGATTATACCAGTGGATTTATGATGATGCTGTTGGGATTTCTATCATCGATGGGTACAAAATTTTTGCCTGGTGGAATGCTTGGAGTGTATTTTTTCTGTAGCACAAGGGTAAACGAATTTATTGCATCTATGGAAAGAATGCATGTATCGCAAAAGGTCATTATTCCTGTTTCTGTTATGTTTCGCTTTTTTACGACAGTAAAGGAGGAGGCAGAAGGGATCAGCGATGCTATGAGAATGAGAAAATTAGGATTTTCATATTTCTTTTTTAAACCGGTGGAGATACTGGAATATAGGTTGGTTCCATTAATGATATCAGTGGTAAATATTGGTGAGGACTTATCTGCGTCAGCCTTAACTAGATGTCTTGGATACAAGAAAAGTAGAACAAATATATCACGTTGCGGATTTGGATGGGTTGACTATGCGTTGTTCGTATTGGGTATTGGCTTTATCTTGTTGTACTTTCTGGAACTTGGAGGTGTGATTTAATGAGTAATAAAGTAATAGATATAAATAATGTTTGCTTTCATTACCAAGAGCAAAAAAATGCTTCATTAACTCATGTTAATTTACAGATTAATGAGGGAGAGGTTGTGGTTTTGTGTGGCGAGTCAGGCTGTGGCAAGTCTACGATTATTCGTCTCATTAATGGACTGATTCCTTATTACTACAAGGGACGTATGGATGGTCAGGTAAAGGTTTTGGGACACTTAACGCAGGAAGGTAACATTTATAATATGGGAAGTAAAGTAAGTAGCGTTTTCCAAAATCCAAGAAGCCAGTTTTTCTGTGTGGATGTCAAAAGTGAATTGGCATTCGGTGCTGAAAATCTAAATTATGATAAAGATGAGATTATAAAGCGAATTGAGGACGCAAGTCATGAATTAAAGTTTGAATATTTACTTGACAGAACTATGTTCCAGCTTTCGGGTGGTGAAAAACAGAAAATTGCTTGTGCCAGTGTGTCTATAACAGATAATCCGATAGTTGTTTTGGATGAACCTTCATCAAATCTCGATATGCATGCTGTAACTGAACTGAAAGCGATGATTCGATACTGGAAACAGAAAGGCAAGACAGTTGTAATTGCTGAACATAGGTTCCGATACCTTAAGGGGATTGCTGACCGTTTTATCTATATGAAAAAGGGAAAGATAGTTCGTGAATTCAGCAGTGTAGAAATGCAAAAACTGCCTGCCGAGGAACTTATGAGCATGGGACTTAGGAACCTCTCATACGATAATCTGGAAATTCAAAATTACAATGAGGCTAAAACGTTTATGAGAATACATGACTTTATTTTTCGATATAAAGGCTCAAAGAAATTGAGTTTATTCATTGATGAGATGGACATCCCAAAGGCTTCTGTTATAGCAATTATTGGCAGAAACGGTGCAGGAAAGTCCACATTTGTCAGATCCCTTTGCGGTTTAGAGAAGAAAGCAAAGGGATTGCTGGAAGATGGCAATGTCATGCTCAAAGCAAAAAAGAGGCTTAATAATTCTTTTCTTGTCATGCAAGACGTGAATCGTCAGCTTTTTACGGAAAGTGTTGAAGAGGAGATAATTCTTAGCATGGATGAGAAAAATGATAATTTGTTAGAGGGAATACTAAAAGAATTTGATTTGTATGATTACAGAAAGCAGCATCCTATGTCACTTTCCGGAGGGCAAAAGCAGCGAGTGGCAGTAGCCAGTGCAGTAGCAAGCATGAGAGAATATATCGTTTTTGACGAACCGACCAGTGGATTGGATTATTTCCATATGATGCAGGTGGCAGAGTGCATAAAAAAATGCACGAAAAGGGCAGGACCATTTTTTTGATAACTCATGATTTGGAACTTATTTATTCATGTTGTAATTATATTATTCATATAGAAAATGGGATGATCAAGGAATTGTATCAGGTGAGTAAGGAAAACGAGCCGAAGTTGAGAAACTTTTTTGAGGTTTAATAAGGATTTTTTGACATAGTGAGAAATACTCTTGACTACTATTTATGGATGAAATAAGACGTTTCTTCCTAAAAACAGTATGTTTATGGTATACTAGCTAATAGTAGTGCAGTTTCAACCGATATTACATATTATGATGAGAAATTAATGCAAAGGAGTTACAATCAAATGGATAACAATGAAGTAGTAACAGAAGAAGTGGCAGCAGTTGTTGAAAATAGTACAGGTATTGAAATAGAGTCTTTATTTGAGGAGCAGGTTGATTATGATACATTCTCAAAGTCAGACTTCCGTGTTGTAAAGGTAAAAAATTGTGAGGCAGTACCTAAGAGTAAGAAACTTCTTAGATTTACACTTGATGATGGTACAGAGAATGAAAGAACTATTCTTTCAGGAGTACATGCATTTTACGAGCCGGAGGAACTTGTAGGTAAAACTTTACTTGCAATCGTAAATCTTCCACCACGTTCTATGATGGGAATAGATTCATGTGGTATGCTTCTTTCTGCAATTCACAATGTAAATGGAGAAGAAAAACTGAATCTGGTAATGTTAGATGACGCAATCCCAGCAGGTGCAAAATTGTATTAAGAATATAAATGTCACATGGTTGTTAATAACTGTGTGACATTTTATCGTTGTTGTTGATAATCGGAATTTGTACAGTTAACTTCTGGTTTTATTGACGCTTGAATATTCTCTGCTTGAATGCTCTTATTTTAATACCATAACGACCTGAAAAAACAAATCCTGTTAGTAACATTCCTAAGCTCACACCCAGGGCAACATCAATAATTATACTTACTACCTCGTTTTGGACATACAGCGTTGTATCCTTAAACAACATATATACTACTAAGAATAACAACGCAATCGAATTGCATATACGAACCCTGTGGTTATACTTCTCTGACTCCGTAGTTGTATAATCTACTGCCTGTAATACAGTTTCTTTTATTTCATTCTTCATTTTCTCACTTTTCCTCTCTCCATTTAATATTTCCCGGAGATCAACAGCATATAAATCAGAAAGCTCAATCAATATATCAATGTCGGGCGTATTGTTTCCCGTTTCCCAACGAGATATTGTTCTTCTGGCAACATTCAATTTCTCAGCCAACTGTTCTTGAGTCATCCCATTTTCTTTACGTAATTCTGCCAGAAACTTACCGATTTTCGCTTGATTCATTGTGCGCAACCTCCTTTACGGTGTTCAGCATATAACTTTTCACTGTTACCTAACAGGACACAAAGTGAGCAAATGCCCTGTTTTATCTATGGGACACTCTTGTCCCACTATTTTTCTGCCGTTTATACTGATATATTATTCTGAATTATAAACAATTCGACAAATTCCATTTGTCTCTATCTTTATTTCTTAATTATACACAAGATTTGAAGCTTTTTCTACTTATCTATTGTTCTAAAATATCTTCCTAAAAAAATAATTTAAAAAATTTTTAAAAAATAGGGTGTCAAAAGCCTGAGCAATTCCAAATAAGTGAAGGGAGTAATTCCAATCAATAAAAATGGAATCCTTTCACTTGAATTGAAAACTGAATATACAGGTCACTAAGACGTTAATTCTGATGATAGCCGCTTTATCGGGTGAGTGGTGTGTTTTCGACAAGATTACAATGACAACCGGAAATATTGAAATCAAATGCCCGAAATGTGGGTATATCAATGAGATTGACCTTTCTTTAAGAAAAGGAAGTGTCAAGTTTAGGAAATTTAAAATCAATATAGATTGAGCAGACAACTGAATAATTGTGTTTTATAAAAAGTAAAGGAATCTGCAAAAACAGATTCCTTAAACCAGGGGAAATCCCTGTCGAAGAATGGAACACCAGTTACTTTTTTGATAGAGAAAACGGACTACAATAACGGTCTGCTTTTCTTCATCAATAGTATAAAAGGCAAGGTAATTATTGATTATTACAAAACGAATTTCCCAACTTGCTAAAACCGGATCATCGACAAGACGGAACTTTTGAGGAAAATCTGATAATGTTCCTATCTGCTTTGTGACAGCATCTAACAGATTGTCAGCAACTTGTGGATTTTTTAGTGTAAATTCGATGTAATCCACAGCACGCATAATATCATGCTCTGCGGTGGATGTGATATGAAGCTGATAACTCATCGTGTGCGGCGGCTCCTGATATCTGCCATAGCTTCAGAGAAAGGTCGGGTGTTGCCTGATGCAATATCGTCCATTCCGTCCTTGATTTGGCTGTAAAGCTCAAAGCGGCTGGCAAGATTTTCGTAGGCTTCAATGCTCATAACTGCAAGGTCTCCTTTTCCATTCTTCGTAATGAAAACTGGTTCTGGATAATTATGACAAAATGTAGAAATTTCATTGTAATTATTCCTTAAATCAGCACTTGATTTGATTGTCGGCATAAAAGCACCTCCTTATCTAATAACAAAATTATACATAAATTTTGTTATGAAGTCAATGGGTTTGCTATAAGTGTTGGCAGAATTAAATCTTAATATGTCAATGAGATTGACCTTTCTTTAAAGAAAGTAAGTGTCAAGTTTAAAAGCAATTGGCAGCGATGAAGATTTACCTCAACTAGATGATGAGAATCAAAATGTTGCATAATAGCTTTATCTATAATTGAAAACAACAAGATGGAAAGGCTCAGAAAAAGGTATTCTGGGCCTTTTGTCTTAGAAGGATAGCAGTATAAAAGAGCAGGGATTTTTATACCCCACCTATTGATATACACTGTCACCATCAAAGAAGATTAAATCATAAAATTCAAAGAAATGGAGGAGCTGGCAATGAAAGGAATATTCGGAAGGATGTTTGATCTGAACCATGATGGAAATATTAGTCCACTGGAAAGCGCAATGGAATTTACTTTCCTAAATGAACTACTGAAAGACGATTCTGACGTACAGACAGAGTTAGAATTATCGGGACTGGATCCAGACGAGTTGGAGTTTATGGATGCAGATGAACGAAGAGAAGTACTGGAAGATGCCGGACTGGATCCAGATGAATATGATTTCTAAGGAAGGAGCATTTATAATGGCAAAAGTATTTATCACACATAATACATCTGTCCTTATAGGAAAGGTGAAGGTTCTTTTTCAGATTTTTCTTTTGATTCTTTTTCATGGTGGACTCCTTTCATACCACACTCATATCACTAAGATCATTATAGCAGAAAGAACACTCCCCCTGAGATTTGTCAAGGTAAATTCCCGTAAAGGTCAAAACGGGAAGTTTCAATAAAATTTTAGCAACTTTTTTTATGATGTCTAAAGGAATTGACAAAAAATATCGGGGGGGGGATAATGACAGAGAATATGCTGAGATTATTGTGTCTCAGGTAGAATAAAAAGAGGAGGAACCGCAGCCGGAGGAAATGCCTCAGACGCCGATCTGGCTGCTGGTGGCACTGCTTGCGGTAAGTGCAGGAGTATTGACGACCGTCAGTATCCGCGGAAGAAAAAGAATAACGCGAAACTTTTCAGAGAGTGTTGATTAGCAGCCGGATATATGTTATCTTAAAAAAAGAATACCATAGTGAATGAAGCATATTGACATCATATAGTATGTTTGTATGCTTCGTTTAGTATATGAATGAAAAATGGAGAGATAAAGTGAGAAACAGAAGAATTAAAAAGATTTTAGGAGCGATGCTTGCGGCTGCAATTGTGTGTCAGACGAGTGCATCGCCGGGGGTACTGACAGTACGTGCAGAGACAGCGGATTCAGTCACAGCGGATTCTTCCACGGCAGATTCTTCCGCAGCAGATTCCGCGGTGGATGAGCAGGAACAGATCCGGCATGGGGATATGGATGAAAACACCGGAGCTGAGGAAGACGTTGATGTGAATCAGGGGGTTGATGTCGAGGCGGCGATTGGCGGGACTGAGGAGAAGGCGGCAGATGCAGTGGCAGAGTCTGCGACAGAAGCCGAGTACCGTTATATATCGGATATGGAGTATATTACGGACAACAGATGGTCCTATGCCGGCTGGGGCAATATCATGAAGGATAAAAATATCGAAGGAGGCACCATCAGCCTTCTGCTCGATGGCTCCAGAGTATACTTCAAAAAAGGAATGGGAGCACACGCCACATCACAGCTTACCTATGATATTTCAGCGTATTCGGATGTCTATACACGTTTTGTTGCGAAAATGGGTGTTGATGCGGAACGAGGCGGCAACGGAGAGGTCTGGTTCAGAATCTCTGTCTCAAAGGACGGGACAAACTGGGAGGAATTATATAAGAGTGGGGTGGTTACTTCCGCCAGTAATGCGATCGAGGTGGATCTGAATGTTAAGGGTTACCGGTATCTGAGGCTGTATTCAGACAGCAACGGATCGAACGGGGCAGATCACTCTGTATATGCGGACGCAAGAATCGTTAAGACAGATTATGATATGTCCTCAGAATTAATACAGGATATCAGACCGACCGCATATTATGATGAACAGCTTTCCCAAAATACAGTGAAAGAGAATTACAGCAATCAGCTATATACCGTATTAAAAAGAGAATTTGTGAACCGCATGGGATACTGGACATTGCAGAGTGCAATAAAAGACGATGCAGATGGAGAGGTTCTGGAAGCGATTCGGTGGATTTTTAATAACAAGGAGAATCTGCAGCTGTTTATAGAGACGGGAAATGTAGGGGACTCGCAGGCGTGTCTTAAGCTGCTTGGAAGTCTGTACAAGAACCAGAAGGAGGATCTGGACAAGGCTGACGGGGATATATATAAAAAGATGATGATCGCACTGGCGATATCCTACAGCACTGACCGTAATGGCTCACCATTGAGTTTCAATTCACCGGCGAACTCCTATGACATTAATGAACGCTATGAGATTTTAAAAGAGTTATATGATACGGAGCTTTTTGTGAGAAAAGCCGAGTTTTCTTCCTATCATATGGAACTGATCCGTATGGTGGTGAATGACTCTACTGCTAACAGTGAGATTAAGTGGCTGCGTGGATATTCGGAATCAAAATATCCGAATAATCTCGAAAAGAGATTGAATCCATATAACTATATGAAGTATATCTCGCCGAATTATCATCAGGACAGGCTGTATGCCCAGGAGAATTATGCGGCATATAATGATAAATATAAGCTGGAGCAGTATGGAATCCCATATGGTCTTAATTCGGATGGAAGTAAGACGGAAAAGACCTGGATGGTAATGGAGGCCGGAGGTATCTGCTGGAATATCTCAAGACTTGGTTCAAATCTACACAGAGTTCATGGAATCCCATCGGTAGGTGTCTACCAGCCGGCACACGAGTCTTATCTGACCTATTCGGTGAATGCAGACGGCAAGGGTGTGTGGGATATCGGCAACAACATTTTCGGATGGGGACAGAGCTCGACCACCTGGTATGGCGGAAACGGCAACCGTTTGCTGTTTGACTGGAATAATAAGTCCTTTACAAGAAAGCATATGGGAATTGATATGGATCTTGGCAATGGCAACAAATCTTCTGTAGGAAATAACGGAGGATATCAGCTGTTGGGACAGGCGGCACTGAATGATTATGATCATTATAATAAATCATTCTATTATAATCTGATTGCCAATTCTTATGGAGAAAGTAACCGAAAAGAGGATACATACCGTAAAGCATTGGAAGCATTCAAGCTGAATCTTGACAGCTATGAGCAGCTGATCGGCATATATAAGGAACAGCAGCGGACCAGTGCAGAATGGAGAGCACTTGCAGAGCAGATTGTAGATACATACACATACTATCCGATGGCAATGACAGACTTGTTAAGAGTGATTGAGCCATATCTGGGTAACGATGATGTCATAGAGATTGATATGCTGAAAACAGAGGCTCTGAATAAGGCTGTAAAAGCAACGGATAAGGAAGTCCTACAGTCCGGTGCATGCCGCGAGATTGCAAGTGAGCTGCTGGGAAGCAGTAAAGTGGACCTTGCTTCTTTCTCGTTTGATGGAGAAAATGCCGGCAAGATTGTTATGAATTCCAAGTATGATGATTACAATTTCCAGGTTCAGTACAGTCTGGACGGCGGAAACACATGGGAAACGACGCTGGATCATCAGATCAGTCTTACAGAAAAGGAGATCAGCAGTATCTCTGCAGAGCATGATATACAAGTAAAGATATCCGGTTCCAGTCAGGTGTTTATCATAGACATTCTGGAGGGAGAAGGAATCGAGTCTAAAACATTAGCTGCAAATGATGACGAGAATACATTTATTGGAAAGGTTCAGAATCTGGAATGCAGTACAGATGGCGGAAAGACCTGGACAGATTATACGGCGGACCTCAGATTTGAAGGAAAGGTAAAGGTGACAGCTCGTTATAAAGCACATGGAACTTACCTGCAGGGAGAATCGACAGTATTTGATTTTACAGAAGCAGCAGAGACAGAAACGAAACGGTATATCTATGTAGAGAATATCAGCTTTGTGTCGGCAGGAACCGCACAGAGAGGATATGAGTCTGAACATATGATAGACGCCAGCCCATATACGACATGGCATACGAAATGGGGAGAAGTGGCACAGGATAAGACCTATGTTGTCAGCCTGGATAAAGTACGGTATCTGTCACAGGTGACGTATGATCCGGCAGGACTGAACGGAAGAATTAAAAAAGCGAAGATCTACGTGAGTATGGATGGCAAGGACTGGACACTGGCCGGAGAGCAGGCGAACCTTGCAAACAATGAACAGAGAAAGACGATTGCATTAAAAGAGTCGATGCCTGCAAGATATGTTAAGGTAGAAGCTGTAGAAACCTATGGCAATCACGAAGGTAATAACAAGTACGTCAGCGGTACAAGATTTAATTATTATGAAGACAGTACGAAGGTCTTTAAGGAACCGGAGGTAGAATATTCCGTAACATCTTGGACCAATCAGGATGTTACTGCGACCTTGAAGGTTCCGGCGGGATATACGGTGATCGGAGACGAGAGCCATACATTTACAGAGAATGGCAATTATACATTTACATATAAAGACATTCATGACAAAGAAAAAACCATAACAGCCGAAGTGACCTGGATTGACAGGGAAGCACCGACGGCGACAGTGGAATACGATATTACAGAAACGACACAGTTTGCGGTAAAAGCAGCCTTGAAGGATTTCTCAGAGGAGAATGTAACGATTCTGAATGCAGATGAAGATGGCAGTCACACTTTCCAGGAAAACGGAACCTTCACCTTTGAACTTCGCGATAAAGCGGGCAATATGGGTTATGTGACAGCTGAAGTAACCTGGATTGAGAACGGAGATTCGGGAAAACTGGAAATTGATTCAGAGGTGTACCATGTGGGAGATAATGGTATCATTAAAAATATTAATGCCAATACCTCGCTGGAGGAGTTTTTGAAAAATATCAATACCAATGCCGGAAGCATAAAACTTACCAGAGATGGAAAAGAGACGAAGGTTGTTGCAACCGGAAGCGTATTGACACTGAATGATAATGTAAATTATACTCTGGTGGTAAAAGGAGATCTGACCGGCGACGGAGCTACAACAGACGCAGATCTGGCTATGCTGAACAAACATCTGATAGACCGCCTGGTGATCAAAGACAGGATAACTCTGCTGGCGGCAGATATGAATCAGGACGATACGATTGACATTGTGGATTTGTCTGTTCTGAACAAGACGATCCTGAAAAAATAAGAGTGCATAAAGGTCAGGTAAGGAAAAATATGAAAAAAAGAGTATATGTGATGGCTGTTATGATTGCTGTATTGATGTCGTTCAGTAACCTTACAGTGAATGCGCAGGAGAAAGTGAAACTGAATGCAGCCAGTAAAGAGAAGACGTTAGAGGTGACACTTGAGTTGCCGGTCACAGAGAAGGGAATCGATGCAATGGCGGGAACCCTGGATTATGATCATGCAAAGTTGGAACTGACAGAAATGAAAGCAGGAGATTCCAGATTGCAGGAACCGGTGTATAACAGTGATAATGGTAAATTTACAACGGTGATTAAGTCAGAAACAATAAAAGAATCTGTTAATGCAGTACAGTTTGTATTTAAAAAGAAAGCTGATGCAGCAGGGGAGACGATTGTAAGAGTGAGCGAACTTACAGCGGCTACGGCAGAAGATACAAAGCAGATGCTGGATGCTGCCAGTGTGACGATAACGTTGGGAGATACAACGAAACCATCAGAAGATAAGAATGATTCAAAGAATGATTCGCCAACAACAGATAAGAGTGATTCTCCGGCAACCGGGGAAAATAATTCATCAAATAGTGGAACAACAGACGAAGAAAGGAATAGGAAAACAGATACAGCAGAGAGGAAAAATGGTGTGAAAACCGGAGATGTTGCTGATATGTCGGTGTGGATAGCCGGGATAGCAGTGAGTGCCGGAGTGCTGATAGCTCTGAGGATACGAAAACGAAAAATAAAATAATACACAGAAAACCGGGAGGCTGTTCTGCAGGATGCAGACAGCCTCCTGCTTTGCGCAATCCTGATTAAAAATGCGGTAAGAATCCTGCAATGCAGGATTCCTAAGATGAGAAGCAGGTGATATCAAAATTAGACATGACAAAAAGACTTCCCAGATGGACTGCGAAGAAAATGCTATAAATACCAAAAGGTCAGGCAATCAAAGATTTTAAACTTCGTATATATTGATGCTGGTGGATTTTATCAGCAACAAGTACGGGAACAAGCTGTGTAATTCCGGCAAGAAGTAAATCAGCATGAAGTGTTTTTTCGTTCTGTGTTTGGCGTTTCGCAAACGCCTATGAAAAAATTAAATTAAAAGGAGAAGATTATGAAGAGAAAGATTATTTTGACAGTTATTGCGGCAATGATGATTACTATGACAGGATGTGGGAAAAAACCATCAGAATCACAAGCTGAACCTACAACGAAATCTACGCAGTAAACAGGTGTGACAGAAGAAAAAGAACCAGGTGATGTTGCAGAATCTAAAGCACAAACAAAGACTACAAGTGGAGATACTACAGGTGTATATCCGAATGCAACAGGTATTACAGAAATAGCAATGGGAGTTACAGAGGATATTTGTACTTTTAAAGTACCATTAAATTATGTACTCTTAGGTTCGTATTATGATGAAAACAATGAAGAGCAAAGCATTCAGGGATTGGATTCAACTATGACTACCATGGAGGAAGCAATGTCAGAAGGAGGATTTTCTACAGGAAAACATTTGGCATGTTTCTCAATGGCATCACTTGAAGCAGATGGTACGGGAATTAACGTAGATACCTATGTGCCTGATGAGATAACTTGGGATGAGTTTAAATCATATTATCCAGAGGCAAAATCAATAGGAAATGCATCTGTTCCGGCACTTTTATATCATGTAGAGGCATTTAATGGTCAGGCTGTTGCTGTAGCTCTTAAATTATCAGATAATATTACGATGCAAATAGTATATGAAGGTTCTCTGGAAAGCAAAATTGGAGAGGACGAGTTAGGACAGAGATTGTATAATTTGGTAACTGTAAAATAATATACGAAAAACAAGTATGTTTTAGAGAAAAGAGGACGTAATTCCGTTTATGAAGGTAAAATCACAATGAAGGAAGCACAGAGCCTTATTGACAGCTATTCTAGAAAACATGATGACGTTTGGAAAAGCGGGCATCATCAAGGTTCTGCTTGCATTAGATATTTTGATAGTATTAGCTGCCCTGCTGTTGGAGAGGAAGCAATATAGCAAAAAAACATTTCGCTTGTATCTGATATATGCTTGTATCCTGACAGCTACAGCGTTCCTTGATTATGTTATTGATACCTGGTATCTGCAGAATCTGGCGATTTTCTTTTCATCCATGATTATTTCTGTAAATCATATGATACAGGTTTCGGATCAGTGGCTGGATGCAAAAAGAGAATTGTTGATTTTCGAATACAGAGCGAGCCACGATATCATGACGGGGTTATGGAATAAAACCAGTGGTGTGGATCAGGTTAGAAACTGTTTAGAAAATATGTCAGAAAGTGATATGGCAGTATTGGGATTTATGGATATCGATAATTTCAAGTCTGTCAATGACACATATGGACATGAAACCGGTGTTTTCTGGATTCGCGAAGTAGCCACAGCACTTCAGGAAATGTGTGGTCCGTCAGACATTGCATGCAGATATGGCGGTGATGAGTATATTCTTTTCCTGCAGAATATCGGAGATAGGGAAGAATTAACGGCACGCATTGAAGGCTTCAGAAAAAAGATTCATGATAAAGCAGAAGAAAAGGGACAGGATGTGCATTGCAGCATCGGACTTTATCGTGTGAAGGGAGCAGGGAGAAAATTAGCTGAATGCATCATGATATCTGATGGTTTGCTTTATCAGGCAAAGAAGAATGGAAAAGATACTTACGTAATAGAGTAAATAAAAGGGGAAGAAAGTGATGTATGATAACGTAGTAGTTGTGGGAATTTGCAGCAGAACGTTTTTCTATGAGAAAGCGGGTGTAAGGATCCTGAGAATGATTTCGGATATGCTCAAAGCTTCCACTGTCTACAATACGTCCGCTGTTCATTACGAGGATACGGTCTGCCACTTTAGAAATTGCGCCTAAGTCATGGGTGATGAAAATCAGCTGATAACCAGCTAATACTTCAAAGAGAAGGTGTTTTTCTTGTAAGAGAGGACACCTTCTTTTTGTAATTTGCTTAATTCATTAGATAGAGCACTTCGATCTGCATTCAGATAATCTGCCAGCCCTTGCCTATCGTAAGGGATTGTAAATGTGTTAGAGCCGGCATGCATAGATTCGCCAGACAAGTAATTAAGTATCTTGTCACGTAAAGTTTTCTTAGAAATATAATCTATTTTGTTCATCAATCTTACATTTTTTCTTGCTATTATCTCTAACAGGTTACGAATCAATCTTGTATGGAAACTGCAAGATGAAGAACAGGTTGTAATAATATGATTTATATTGAAAAGCATGACGGTGAGATTTTCATTGGCAATGACACTGATTTGAGCAGGAACACTGCTGATGCAGGCATAGCTTTCGCCATAGAGCATTCCTGATGACAGCTCTGTAATAATATTGCGATTCCCCCAGACATCATCATTTATTATGAGAGCCTGACCAGATAGAATCATGCCGATAGTTTGTACCTTATCGCCACTTCTTAGCAGGTATTCACCTTTTGAATAATTTTTAATGCTGACAGATAGACATTTAAGCATTGGAAGAATTTCTGCTTCTGAAATTCCTTGAAACAAAGGTGTATTCGTTAAAATGTTCATATATTTTTCCATCAGTTCTATAATCCTTCTTTTCATCTTTTCCATAGTATATCACAAAAATTGAAAATAAAACAAAAATGTTGTCTGGACAACGGAATAATTGTTGTGAGTTTGATATAGTACCATTAAACGACAAGAAATAATGAATAAAGCAATAGAAAAGGAGATAGACATGGAAAATAAGATGTTTTGTTATCAATGTGAACAGACCGCAGGATGTACAGGATGTACCGGAAATGCAGGAGTATGCGGAAAGTCCGCCAATACTGCAAGATTACAGGATGAGCTTACAGGAGCAATAATCGGACTTGCTCGTGCAGCCGAGGGCAATGAGCACCTTGTAAACGAAGAGATGAATCAATTAGTTCTTGAGGGATTGTTTACAACCGTTACAAATGTAAACTTTAATGATGAGACATTAAAAATTTTAATTTATAAGATAGAAAATGCAAAAAAGAAATTAGTACCAAATTGCTTTACATGTTCCGGCTCATGTGGAAAAAACGATAATTTTGATATGAATACTCTCTGGACTACTGATGAAGATGTTCGTTCCTTAAAATCCTTAATACTTTTTGGGATTCGTGGAATGGCTGCATATGCATATCATGCAAGTGTGCTTGGATATACCGATGAAACAATCAGCAAATTCTTCTATAAGGCACTTTTTGCAGTCGGAATGAAGGATTGGGGAATGGATGAACTACTTCCTATTGTATTAGAGGTTGGAGAAGTGAATTTAAGATGTATGGAGCTTTTAGATCAGGCAAATACTACAACTTATGGAACTCCTGTACCAACAACAGTACCTCTTACAATTGAAAAAGGACCATTTATTATTATTACCGGTCATGATTTAAAAGATTTACAACTTTTATTAGAGCAGACAAAAGATAAAGGAATCAATATTTATACACATGGTGAAATGCTCCCAGCGCATGCATATCCAGAATTTAAGAAGTACTCTCATTTAAAGGGAAACTTTGGTACAGCATGGCAGAATCAGCAGAAAGAGTTTGATCATATTCCTGGAGCAATTCTTTACACGACGAACTGTCTTATGCCTGTAAAAGCAAGCTACGCAGACAGAGTATTTACAACAGAAGTTGTATCTTATCCGGAAATGGTACACATAGGAGAAGAAAAGGATTTTACACCGGTGATTGAAAAGGCACTCGCCTTAGGTGGATATACCAAAGACCAGCATATGACTGGAATTAATGGAGGAATGCAGGTGACAACTGGTTTCTCACATGGAACTGTATTATCTGTAGCAGATCAGGTGATTGAAGCAGTAAAGAATGGAGATATTAAACATTTCTTCCTGGTTGGTGGATGTGATGGAGCCAGAGTAGGAAGAAACTACTACACAGAGTTTGTGAAACAGTCTCCTGCAGACAGCATTATTTTGACGCTTGCATGTGGAAAATATAGGTTCAACGATTTAGATTTAGGAACAATCGGAGGACTTCCGAGAATCATGGATATGGGACAGTGTAATGATGCTTATGGTGCAATCAAGGTCGCAATCGCTTTAGCAGAAGCATTTGAATGTGATGTAAATGAACTCCCGCTATCGATGGTACTTTCATGGTACGAGCAGAAGGCCGTATGTATTTTACTTACACTTCTCTATCTCGGAATCAAGAACATTCACCTCGGGCCAACATTACCAGCATTTATTTCGTCAAATGTGCTAAATTTCCTGGTAGAGAATTATGGGATTTCTCCAATTAGTACACCAGAAGAGGATCTAAAAAAGTTATTAAATAAATAATCAGGCGGGAACGGGAAGAGACAGATTTACAATTGTGAGATAGATTTTTCTTAAAACAAAATAGGGGAAAGGCGGTAAAATATTATGAGTAAAAAAATTGATTTAAACTGGTCGGTGTATGATATTACGAAAACTTATCCAGAAGTGATTGATATTATGGCAAATCTTGGGTTTGATGAAATTAAGAAGCCGGCTATGCTAAACTCCGTTGGACGAATTATGACAATTCCTAAGGGTGCAAAGGCAAAAGGAATTTCGATTCCGGTTGTTATAGCAGAACTGATAAAAAATGGTTTTGAAATTACTGGTAATATGCCAGATATTTCTTCTATGGGGAGCAAACAATTTCAAGCCAAAGAGACTGGCAATACAGTATTACTGAAGGATTATTTAAAGAGACTTGGAAATGGAGAAGATTTAGAAAGTGTTAAAAAAGATTTTGTCCAGAATTTTTCTGATGTAGATGCTTCTGAAATTATGAAGGCAGAGCAGGAACTTATAAAAGAGGGAACACCTATTACAGAGGTGCAGAAACTGTGTGATGTGCATAGTGCATTGTTTCATGGCTTAACCAAAGAAGAAAAAATAGCAAATGCTGAAAAGGCAGTCGAAGAATCTTTAAAAAAGGAAGAAACATCCGAAATGACAACTATGACGGATGCATATGTCAGAAAACATGAGCTTGCAAAAGCACTCAGAGAAACAAAGGGCCATCCTCTTTATTCTTTTACAGAAGCAAATGAGAAGTTTAGCAAAGAAATAGCAGATATTAGAGGTGCACTGGAAAAGGGCGAAGATGTAAGCAAAAAAATATCAGATTTTAGACAAATAGCAATACACTATGCACAAAAGGGTGATTTGATTTATCCACTCCTTAAAGTTCGCTATGAAATATCAGGACCATCGTATGTTATGTGGACTGTTGATGATGAAATCAGAGATGAATTAGCAGCAATAGATAAGGAATGCAATCATGACGAAGAATGGATTAAAAGAGTACAGGCTGTTTTAACAAGATCAGATGAAATGATTTATAAAGAGACTAATATACTGTTCCCTATCTGCGCAATGAATTTTACAGCCGAAGAATGGTATGAAATCTATGAAGATGCCAAAGACTATGCATTAGTGTATGGCATTGATAATAGATGGGAAGAAGCAGAAAAATATGTGCAGGATAAAAAGAATCGTCATGAGGCGGCTATTTATGAAGGTGAAATAGTAATGGGCGGTGGACATATGAGTGCAGCACAGTTGGAAGCTATGCTTAATACGTTGCCAATAGAGATTACATTTATCGATGATAATAATATAAATCGTTTCTTTAATGAAGGAGCGAAAGTGTTCAAACGCCCTGGCATGGCAATTGACAGAGAAGTATTCTCTTGTCATCCGCCTAAGATAGAACCAATGGTTCGCTCCATTATAGAAAGTTTTAAAAATCATACTCGTGATAGCGTTCCGGTTTGGATGGAAAAGCAGGGAAAACCATTTTTAGTTACTTATTATGCAGTGAGAGACAAAAAAGATAATTATCTTGGAACTGTAGAAGTGGTACAGGATATGCAGTTTGCAAAAGAGCACTTTACAAGTTAAAACGCATAAAACCATAGATTGTAATCGAATAAAAAGGGAAATATTCTATGAGGTGTCGGATAAAACTGACACCTCAATGAGATGAATAAAAAGAATAAAGTAGAAAAAAGCGGTAGAAAGAACAGTATGTTCTGGAAGAGGTGATCGAGAGGGCGATACTGATCCTGATACTTGTACTGGTGGTCATACGATTAAAGGTTACTGGTAATTGCAGAATTTCTGTGATACACTGTTATAGAACTTTGTGAAAGAAGGAGGAATCAGTATGGCTACTTTAAAAGATATAGCATCAAAGGCTGGGGTTTCACAAAGTACGGTTTCAAGGATATTGAATAATGATCAGACGTTAAATGTAACAGATCAGACAAGACAAAAAGTTCTTGAAGTTGCGCAGGAATTAAATTACCGTTCTTTGTCGCAAAGATATAACCGGGGAAATTCCCAGTCGGAAGAAGAGAAGAACATCTGTATCGGAGTTGCGCAAATGCTTCAGATGGAGGAACTTCAGGACGATATTTATTATCTTCTTATGAAAAATATGTTAGATAGTGAATGTTTTGAAAAAGGGTGGACAACTGTTCCGTTGTATCGAGATGAAACTGGTCGTTTCGGAACGGGACGTGAGATAGAGCTTGACGGAATCGTTGCAATTGGAAGATTTACGAAAGAAGAGGTGAAAGATTTTCACCAGTATACAGATCACATTGTATTTATAGATTCGTCACCGGATGAGATGAAGTATTACAGTATTTTACCGAATTATCATATGGCGGTAAGAAATGCGCTGAATTATTTTGAAGAGATGGGATATGAAAAGATTGCCTACGTTGGTGCGGTGAATACATATGATTATAAGAAAGAACTGACAATGGATGCAAGATATTATTACTACCGGAACTCAGAGACGATGCGAGATACATTTGATGAGGAATGGGTGATCGATTCGGAGATGAATCCACGCAGTGCATATGCGTCGATGATCGCATATTTAGATGCACACAAGAATCCTCCGGAGGCGATGCTCATTAGCAGTGACGTACTTGTACCGGGAGTGATTAAGGCTTTGACGGAACGTGGATTTTCTGTTCCGAAAGATACGAATATGATCGTATTTAATAATACATCAATATCAGGAAATTGTAACCCGCCGTTGGATGCGATTGAGACTTATATCCAGGAAACAATCCGAGCAGCAATGCTATGTATCGAGCAGCTGCGGATGGGAGAAATCATTCCAAAGAAAGTGATTATTCCATGTAGTTTAGTAAAACGTGGAAGTGTGGAAAAGAAAAAATAGACAAAAAATGCGTGTCCCCAATAGGTTGATACGCATTTTTTTTGTGCACTTTTTCAGCAAGTAAAAGGGAAAGTAAAAACTTTACTAAAAACAGTAAAAAATAGTAAAAGTTTTATTGACTATTAGTAAAACTTTTGGTAAAATCGTTGATAAAGAGAGAACCGAGGAGGTAAGGAAGTTTGTTGTTAGGTGTTGATTATTACCCGGAACAGTGGAATATCGATCTGATGGAACAGGATATGGATACGATCGTGGAGATGGGATGTAATGTAATTCGTATTGCGGAATTTTCCTGGCATATGATGGAGAAGAGGGAAGGGCAGTTTGATTTTTCTTTTTTTGATCATGTGATCGAAGAAGCGAAGAAGAGAAATCTGAAAGTGATCATGGGAACTCCTACCGCTACGATTCCGGCATGGCTTGCAAAGAAATATCCGGACATTCTTTCGGAATTTGAAGGAGGAAAAAAACGTTCCTTTGGAGGAAGACATGTGTATTGCTTTAACAGTGCCACAATGTATGCGTATTCGGAAAAAATTGTTCGTGCTTTAGTTGAACATTATAAAAATGAAGAAGCAATCGTAGCATGGCAGATCGACAATGAGATCGGACATGAAGGAAGCGATATTTGTTATTGTGAAAACTGTCAGAAAAAATTTCAGCAATATTTGAGCGAAACGTTCCAAGGACAGATCGATCGGTTAAATGATACATACGGGACGACGTTCTGGTCTCAGGAATACAATTCTTTCGATGAGATTCCAATTCCGACAGAGACAATTACAACACATAATCCGGCACTTCGTCAGGACTGGGAGCGTTTCCGAAGTAAAGTGATTGTTGATTTTATTGATTTTCAGGCGAAGCTGATCAAATCAATCGCGCCGAAAGCAGTTGTTATGCACGATTTCCCAGGCGGTGGACTTGGAAAACATGTAGATTATTCGAAAGTGGCTGCGACCCTGGATCAGGTCGCGTATAACAACTACCCGGTATGGGGCGGTCAGAAGGAACCAATCGCACCCCACGAAATTGCCTTCGGTCTGGATTATATACGAGGCTTAAAAGGGGAGAACTTCTGGATCACGGAAGCCATCATGGGAGCGCAAGGACATGATGTAACGGGATTCCTGCCAAGACCGAATCAGGCAAAAATGTGGTCCTACCAGGGAATGGCACATGGCTGTGATTCTATGATGTATTTCCGTTATCGTGGAGCAACAAAAGGAGCGGAACAGTTCTGCTATGGAATTTTAGATGCAGACAATGTAAAGAGAAGAAAATTTTATGAAGTGCAAAGCTTTTTTCGGGATATAAAAAATTATGACGCGGCATTAAAAACACCGATTCGAAATCAGGTGGCAATTGTTTATGATTACGATTCGCTTGCTTCTTTCCGTATCCAGAAACAGAGTATTTTGCTTGATCCGGCAGCAGAAATGCAGAAATTTTACAAGCCATTTTTCGATGTGAACGTAGGAGTGGATGTCATTCCGGAAGACCGCGATTTTTCGAAGTATCAGGTGCTCATCCTTCCACAGATGATTATTCACAAACCGGAAATGGAAGCGAAAGTAAAAGCATTTGCCGAACAAGGCGGAACGGTTGTACTAACTTACCGTTGTTCGGTGAAAGATGCGAACAACAATGTACCGTTTGGAAAGACGGCACCGGTTGGATACAATGAGTTTGCCGGACATTGCGTAGTAGAAACAGAGAGCCTTCAGACGCTGGATGCATTTCCGGTTGTGGGGACAGGCGCATTTGCAAAATATAACGGCATGGGCGGTATTTTCAGAGACATGATCGAAGTAAAAGATGCAGAAATCCTCTTCCGGTATGGAGATACATTTTACGATTCATTTGCGGCAGTGACAAGAAAACCGGCCGGTAAAGGAATGGTTTATTATATTGGATGTGGACTGGAAGAATCCATTACAAAAGCACTCATGGAGACGATCATGAAAGAGAAAGAGATTCCGATGTATCCATCTCAAAATGGTGTGGAAATTGTTACAAGAGGAGAAAAGGAACAACAGATCAAAATGTATATAAATCACAATGGGACAGAGGCAGAAGAAGACGGTGTAAAACTGGCACCGTTCGAATGTGTGATTAAATCGATAAATTAACAGGTAAAAATGGAGGTAGAACAGTGGGTATTGTAGTGAACGATTCACAAAATCTTTTTATGCTCCAGACGCGCTCTAACAGTTACGCGTTCGGAATTGACAATCAGGGATTAGTGAGACATTTGTACTGGGGAAGCAGGATCAATGCGATGGAAGATTTCGAAATGCCGGAGCTTGCAGAAGTATCTACGAACGATCCGGTATATGAGATCACAAAAGAAGAATTTCCTGTATACGGAGGTCTTCGATACAAAGAACACTGTCTGAAGGTTACATTTGCAGACGGGACGAGAGATGTGGCTTACGAGTACGTAAATTATGAGATCCAGAAAAACGAACAGTGTGAGGAACTGGTGATCATTTTAAAAGACAAACATTATGCCCTTGTAATGGAACTGCATTATAAAATCTACGAAGCGTATGACTTGATGGAACGTTTCGTTGTGCTGAAAAATGAGTCGACAGAAGTTATGCAGATAGAAAAGCTGCACAGTGGGCAATTTCATGTTCCATATGAAGGATTGAATTTTAGAAATGTACACGGCCATTGGGGCGCAGAACAGCAGAAATTCGTGCAGAAAGTCGATTATGGAAAAATCATTTTCGAAAATAGAAGAGGAATTTCCAGCCACAATCACAATCCTTATTTCATTTTGGATCAGGATGCCACAGAGACAACCGGAAATGTGTACTTTGGCGCACTTCGTATGACTGGAAATTTCAGCGGGGCGGTAGAGCAGACACAGTACGGAGAGACACTTGTGCAGATGGGAATTAACACACATGATTTCACATGGGATCTTAAGCCGGGAGAAAGCTTTGCCTCACCGGAAATTCTCTGTGGGTATTCAGCAGATGGATTTCAGACAATGTCCCACAACCTGCATCAGTTTGCAAATGATTTTCTACTTCGGGAAGGACTTCGTCCGGTACTTTATAATTCCTGGGAAGCAACCGGTTTTGATGTAACGGTTCAGGAGCAGAAAAAGCTTGCAGCTAAGGCAAAAGAGTTGGGTGCGGAGTTGTTCGTAGTAGATGATGGATGGTTTGGCCAGCGTCACGGAATTGATAACGGCCTTGGCGACTGGTATGTAAATAAAGAGAAGTTCCCGAATGGAATCGATGAGCTGATCGACGAAGTGAAAGCGCAGGGACTTCTGTTTGGAATCTGGGTAGAGCCGGAAATGGTAAATCCAAAGGCAGAGCTTTATGCGAAGCATCCGGATTGGATCTATCACTTTGATACAAGAGAGAGCGACACATCGAGAGAACAGTATGTGCTGGATCTTACAAAAAATGAAGTAAAAGCGTTTGTACTGGAAATGCTGGATAATCTTCTCTCTAACCACGAAATCGACTACATCAAATGGGATGCAAACAGACCAATCTCTCAGACAAATTTAAAGAAAGATCTCTGGTATAAGCACATCCAGGCACTCTACGATATTGTGAAGGAAACGAAGAAAAAGCATCCGGCTGTATTGTTCGAAGCATGCGCATCTGGTGGTGGACGTATTGATTACGGCATTCTCGGAATTTTTGATGATTTCTGGACGAGCGATAATACAGACGCATATGACCGTCTGTTTATCCAGGATGCATATTCTTACATTTACCCGATCAAGGCAATGCGTGCCTGGGTGACCGATTGTCCGAACTTCCTGTCCAACCGTGTGATTCCAATGAAATTCCGCTATCACAGTGCAATGATGGGAACACTTGGAATTGGATGTAATATTTTGAAATTTACAGAAGAAGACATTGCTCTTTCTCAGGAAATGATCGCACAGTACAAGGAAATCCGTCCGATCATTCAGGAAGGTACGTTCTATCGTCTGAATCATACGTCGGCAAATGATTATTTCCTATATGAATATATGAAAGGAAATGAGGGCGTACTGTTCGCATTTCTCCCACAAAGCAAGCTGGGACATCGTGGAGTGACAGTGAAACTTCGTGGACTGGAAGAAAATGCGTCCTACGAACTTCTTATGGAAGATGGCAAACTCACAAAGAGTGGAAGTTATCTTATGAAACATGGATTTGACATGCGGTTGACGGGTGACTACGCAAGCATGTTGATTCGTATAAACAAATTATAAAAAAGCAAAGGAGAACATCAAATGAAACTTTCAAACTTTTCTAAATTATCATTTGGTATTGGAGCACTGGGAAAAGATTTATGCTATGCCATTATTTCGTATTTCTTAATGATTTATTTTACAGATACGATCGGATTGACACCGCTTTTTGTCGGTAACCTGTTTCTGGTTGCCAGAGTGTGGGATGCATTCAACGATCCAATGATGGGATTTGTTGTTGATAACACAAGAACAAAATGGGGAAAATTCAGACCTTGGATTTTGATTGGTACGGTGTTAAATGCAATCGTTTTAGTATTTATGTTTACAAAACCTTCCGGATTAGAAGGAACTGGCATGTATATATATTTCTCTGTTGTTTATATTTTGTGGGGAATGACTTATACAGTTATGGATATTCCATACTGGTCAATGCTTCCGTCTCTTTCCAGCACGAAAAAAGAAAGAGATTCTATGTCAGTTATCCCGAGAATTTTTGCAAGTACAGCCTGGCTTCTTATGGGTGCGTTTGCTCTGAAACTTGTATCTGTTCTTGGTAAAGGAGACAGCGCTGTTGGATATTCTGCACTTGCGAAAATTATTGCAGTGATTTTTGTAATTACTTCTATTATTACTGTTGTATTTGTAAAAGACCGCAGCTGTCAGGAAGCGGAGTCGGGTAAAGAAGCAAAAAGGCTTACAATCAAAGATGCACTTCATGTTATTGCCGGAAATGATCAGCTGAAAGTATTTATCGGAATTGTGCTTTGCTACAATCTTGTTGTACAGCTTGCCGGTGGTATTGCAATTTATTACTTCAAATATGTAACCGGAAATGAAGGCTTATATCCAATCTTCACAACTGCAGCACAGTTTGCAGAGATTGCAGCTTTGTTCCTTTTCCCAATCCTTTCTAACTATTTTACAAAGAAACAGGTATTTGCAATTGCCAGCTTCAGTCCTGCAATTGGTCTCGCAGGAGTTGTACTTTGTGGATTCTTTGCACCACAGAACATGGTAATTGTAGCAATCAGTGGTATCTTCTATAAATTGGGTTCTGGTCTTACATTAGGAGCAACAACCGTTATGCTTGCTGATGTTATCGATTATGGACAGGTAAAATTAGGAAGTAGAAATGAAAGTATTATCGCTTCATTCCAGACACTGCTTGTTAAGACCGCATCTGCAGTATCTGCCTGGCTGATCGGTGTAGGCCTTACATTTGTCGGCTATGTAGCAAACGCAGAACAGAGCGCGTCTACAATCATGGGAATGCGAGTATTAATGGGTGTTGTACCTTCTGTAATTACAATCCTTGCATTTGTGATCTACGCAAAAGGCTACAAACTGGAAGGCGCATATCTGGAAGAGATCATGGAAAAAATAAAAGGTAACAAAACGGAAGAAACAGAAGAATAGAAAATGAAATGAGATGAAGAGGTAGCGCGCTAAGTATTAAGTGCGCTGCCTTTTTTTGTTAAGACAATAGTATCACTGTATGAGATTGCGCATGGAATTTTTTTCACTGGTAGTAGTATTTTGCATATCATAAATTTCTAGCAACAACTTCAAAACATTATAATCCAAAAATGAAAGAAAGAGGCAGTGCGTTAAGTAGGTGATATGCCTTTTCTCGGTTCTGTTATTAAAAAGTTCCGAATATGACAAAAAATCGGAGGTGGTGTGATAAAAAAGTGCAAGCCCCCCCCCTTTTTTTTATGAGAAAATAAAATCACTTATATATAATGGAAAGGGGTAAGGAAAAAATGAAAAAGAGAAGGCGAATCTTATCGCTTGTCTTTGCAGCCTGTCTTGTGATAACGGGAATTGTTTCGGGCGCAGGTGTGCAGAAGGCCGAAGCAGCTGCAAGAACAGAAGTAATCGATGTTACGGATTACGGAGTATATCCGGACAGTGGGAAGGATAGTGCAATCGGAATACAGAAAGCAATCGCAGCTGCGAAAGATGCAACGAAAGAGGGAAAAGAAGTCAAGATTAATTTCCCGGAAGGACGCTATGATATCTATCCAGATAAAGCAATAGAAAGAGAATTATATGTTTCCAATACTGTAGGTGCCGATCAGAACAATAAAATGAAGAAGATCGGTATTTTTCTGGAAGATATGGATCATGTTACCGTAGATGGAAACAACTCTCTGTTTATGTTCCATGGTAAAATGACAACATTTGCAACAATCGGTTGCGAAGATGTTGAATTTAAAAATTTTGCAGTGGATTTCCAGGTTCCGACAGTTATTGATATGACTGTTGAGAGTGTAGAGGGAAATACAGCAACTATGTATATTCCTGAGTGCTATAATTATGAAGTTGCAGGAACAACGATTAAATGGTACAGCGATGTAAGTCCTTATACAGGTCAACGTTACTGGAGTATCTCCGATCTGTCAGGTTATCATACCCAGCGGGAAGATACCGTACAGGGAATCAAATTCGGTGCAGGAAATGGAAATGCTGCATTAAAAGGTGTAGCTTCTATTGAGGATCTTGGAAATCATCGTGTAAAGATTACATATAATAGTAAAGCCGGTGAAGTTCAGAACGGAATGTGCTTTCAGTCACGTCCGACCGTACGTGATCATGCAGGAACGTTTTTCTGGAAGAGCAAAGATATTAAGATGACTTCTCTTGATATCCAATTCCTTCATGGATTTGGTATGGTAGGTCAGCATTCTGAAAACATTACAATGGAAGATGTTGATTTTGAAGCACCAAAGGAAAGTGGAAGAACAACAGCCGGATATGCTGACTTTGTACAGATGTCCGGATGCAAAGGAGCAATCAATATTAATAACTGTACCTTTGCAGGTCCTCATGACGACCCGATCAATATCCACGGAACATTTAACACAGTTACATCCATCAGTTCTGACAGAAGAACAATCACAGTACAGTACAACCATCATGAAACAGCTGGTTTCCCGAACTTTTTCAAAGGTGACGAAATCGAGTTCATGACAAAGGGAAATATGATCACAGTTGAAAATTCCGTTCGTACAGTAACAAAAGTTGACGGACCGGACGGAATGGGCGGAAATATGGGTGAAGGTTCAGGAAGTCTGACAACCATCAAGCTGACATTGGATGAGGCAATTCCTGCCGACGTTCAGGTAAATCAACATGTGGTAGAAAATATCACTTATACACCAGCTGTCAACATCAGCAATTGTGAATTTAAGGAAGTTCCGACAAGAGGAATCCTTGTAACTACAAGAAAACCAATTGTCATTGAAAATAATACATTTGACGGAATGAGTATGGCAGGCATCTATATTTCTGATGATGCTCAGGGCTGGTATGAGTCAGGTCCGGTCAGAGATGTGACGATCCGTAATAATACATTTACAAGAGGAAATGCACAGGCAATTTTCATTGAGCCTACCAATCCGACTGTATCTACGGAAAAGACCGTACATTCTAATATTAAGATCGAGAACAACACTTTCTTTACGTACAATAAGAGAGTTCTTGATGCAAAGAGTGTAGATAAGCTTACCTTTAAAAATAATAAAATTTACAGACAGAATCCGATCAACGGAAACGGATCTCTGAATCTGGCAGTAAAAGAAGGAAGTTCAGCAGAACTGAATGTAGCAAGCAGTGCAGAGCTGGAAGTAAGCGGAAGTGGTGATACTTTATCAGGAAAACTGTACAACTTTAATGGTTGTAAAAATGTAGTGATCGAAGGAAATGAGTATGACGGTGGATTGAATGCCGGAAGTTCAATCAGCAACATGAGTGCTTCTGATATTACAGTAACCAATGATGCAATGAAGGTAAACGCAGATTCCACAACAGCACCGAACGGAACGATGTACTACGAATCTGACAATGAAAAAGTAGTAAAGGTTTCCAGTACAGGTGTCGTAACTGCAGTAGGAGCAGGAACAGCCAATGTAACAGGATATATGGTTGTTGGAGGACGTAAGTTCCCGACCAATGCAGTGACATTTACAGTCAATGGAGGTGACCTTGGCAATCTGCCGGATGGAATTGAACTGACAGCGACAGAAAATAAAGAAAATATTAAAGTAAATGATACGATCCAGTATACTGCAAATCTGAAATGGAACGCTGAAGAGAACAGTGCAGACAAGAACAGGGCAGTGACATGGAAGGTTTATGATGCCAAGACCGGAACTGAGACTGATAAAGCAACAATCACTGAAAAAGGACTTCTGACAGCAGTAAAACCGGGAAGTGTTGTAGTGACAGCATCTACAGCCAACGGTTATGAAGCATCAAAACTGGTATCCATCTGGCAGGACGGAAAGACAATCGCATCAGATATTACAGTAGATTATCCGACAGCATCTGACAAATATCGTGTAAGCTCAACCGTTGAAGGCGGACTGGAACAGGATTTTACCGGTCAGGGGCTTTTCAATCAGCAGACACCGAGCAATGTCCTTGTAAAACCATTGCCGGAAGGAACAAACAGAACAAATCTGACACTTGTATTCAAACTGACAGGTGCAACTCCTGCAAATACATGGGCAGATGCAGGAATCTATCTTTATGATGATGCAGATAATTACGTAGCACTGGAAAAGAAACACCGAGGTGGTAACACCAGTGCAGTGGCAATTGTAAAAGAACAGAACCATGAGGGTAAGGAAACATCATATAGTAACTGGGCAAATGTAAGCGACAATCCGATCTGGCTGAAGCTGGAAAAGAAGGGTGCGAATGTAAAAGCATTCTTTAGTTCGGATAAGAATAGCTGGACCGAGATCGGTTCAAGAGATGACTGTGGATTCCTGAGTGATAGCTATAAGTTAGCAATCGCAAGCCAGGGAACTAATACAGGATCCATCACTTATTCTGATGTTACAGTGAATGATAAAGAAGTAAAATTAGTTGAAGAGGCAGTGAAACCGACCGCCTCCAATGTTAAGGTAACATATGACGAAGCTGCTGACAGCCTGACAGCGGCAGGAGATACTACAGGACAGTCCGTAATTGTAAAATGGGCAGTTGCTGATAAAGAAAATGGAAACTATTCCATTTTCAGCGGAGTAGAGGGAACTTCTCTGACAGCTTCTAAAGCATTGAAAGGCAAATATGTGAAAGCTGCTTATGTACCGCTGATCGGAACAGGTGCAGCAGGAGACATTGTATGGTCTGGTGCAGTAAAAGTAACCGGAAATGGCACAGATTCAGGTGCATCAGCAGTCAAATCTGCAAATGCAGATCTGGCGACAGCTGACATTAAAACTAGTGAAAGTACAGACATGTTCCAGTTTGTAAAAGGAACAACTTTCTATCAGACAACAGCAGGAAGTGACGTTCAGGAAATCAAGTATTCCTTTGCAGCAGAGGATACAAAGGCAACAGTAAAAGTGCTGGTGAATGGAAAAGAAACAGCTGAACTGAGCGGAAACGCAGTTCTCACAAGCGGAAGAAATCTGATCGAGGTAAATGTTACAGCAGAAGATGGCGTGACAATGAAAAAATATCGTTTCACAATCAGCCGTCAGGGAGATAACAATGCATTGTTGGAAAGCATGCAGGTAAACGGACAGACAATCAAACTGGCAGAGGGAGTTTATGAATATAGTCTCCCAATTGCAACAGGAACAACAACAGCGCAGGTTGCAGTGACAGCACAGAGTACAAGAGCAACTGTTTCCATCGTGAACGGAAAAGAGGTTACATCCGCAGCACAGACTGTTCAGGGAGACGTGACAGTTGCACCGGGAATCAATGAGATTACGATCCGTGTGACACCTGAGACAAGTGCAGAGCCGGTCTACTATAAACTGAAACTGAAAGTGCCGAATGCTGCAAATGCACGTTTGGAAGCATTAAGCCTTGGAGGAAATGTATCTCTGAAAGAAAACTTTGATGCAGATACATTAAAATATACAGCATTTGCAACAGAATCTGCTGTGACAATCAATGCAACAGCAGAAGAGGCGGATGCAACCGTAGAAGTTATCTGGAAAGATAAAGTGATTCAGACAGGAACAGGAAGTGCTTCGGCAGAACTGGGACTGACAGAAGGTGACAACACTGTGAAAGTGAAAGTAACTTCTGCGGATAAGTCCACAGAAAAGACTTATAAAGTAACAGTTCATGCATCAGGAGATACATGGTTATCTGATCTTGACTGGACATCACAGACATCCGGAGATTCAGGTAATCCGACAAGAAAAGATAAGAGCTGTGGAAACAACACACTGACCTTATGGGACGGTTCAAAGGAAGAAACCTTTGATAAAGGAATCGGAAGCCATGCAGATTCTACAATCATTTACGATCTGACTGGCAAAGGATATACAAGTTTTTCATCTTATTACGGTGTAGACCGTGAGACAAAGATAAATCCTTCTCAGGCAAGTATCACATTTAAGGTATATGTGGATGGAAATCTGAAGTTCACAAGTGATGTAATGGGAACTAACACAGCAAAAGGATTTACAGGTGATATTGATATAACTGACGCAACAGAACTGAAATTGGTTATGGACAAAGGTGCAAATAACTGGAGCGATCATGGTGACTGGGCAAATGCAAAACTGACAAAACCGTTTACAGCGCCGCAGCCAGTAGTTGTGACCGTTCAGGTAAATGACCCGGCAATGGGAAGTGCAGCAACCGATAAGAACGAGTATCAGAAGTATGATACAGCTACAGTAACTGCAACAGCAAATCCAGGATATCATTTCGTAAACTGGACAAACGCAGAGGGAACAGAAGTCAGTGATGCAAATCCACATGTATTTGATGTGACAGAAGATGTGACACTGACAGCAAACTTCGCAGCAAATCCTGTAGTAAAGAAACAGTATACAGTAACAGCAACAGCAAGTGCTGAAGCAATGGGAACAGTCAGCATGGATCATGAGGACGGAATCTACGAAGATGGAGAAAAGGCAACAGTAACAGCAACAGCGAAAGAAGGACATCATTTCGTAGGATGGAAGCTGAAAGATGCAGAGGATATTTTAAGTACCGATGCGAAGTATACATTTAAGGTTGAAAAGGATGTAGACCTGATCGGAGTATTTGAGAAGGATGCAGAGCCAGTTAAACAGTATACAGTAACAGCAACAGCAAGTGCTGAAGCAATGGGAACAGTCAGCATGGATCATGAGGACGGAATCTACGAAGATGGAGAAAAGGCAACAGTAACAGCAACAGCGAAAGAAGGACATCATTTCGTAGGATGGAAGCTGAAAGATGCAGAGGATATTTTAAGTACCGATGCGAAGTATACATTTAAGGTTGAAAAGGATGTAGACCTGATCGGAGTATTTGAGAAGGATGCAGAGCCAGTTAAACAGTATACAGTAACAGCAACAGCAAGTGCTGAAGCAATGGGAACAGTCAGCATGGATCATGAGGACGGAATCTACGAAGATGGAGAAAAGGCAACAGTAACAGCAACAGCGAAAGAAGGACATCATTTCGTAGGATGGAAGCTGAAAGATGCAGAGGATATTTTAAGTACCGATGCGAAGTATACATTTAAGGTTGAAAAGGATGTAGACCTGATCGGAGTATTTGAGAAGGATGCAGAGCCAGTTAAACAGTATACAGTAACAGCAACAGCAAGTGCTGAAGCAATGGGAACAGTCAGCATGGATCATGAGGACGGAATCTACGAAGATGGAGAAAAGGCAACAGTAACAGCAACAGCGAAAGAAGGACATCATTTCGTAGGATGGAAGCTGAAAGATGCAGAGGATATTTTAAGTACCGATGCGAAGTATACATTTAAGGTTGAAAAGGATGTAGACCTGATCGGAGTATTTGAGAAGGATGCAGAGCCTGAGCAGGTGATAACTGCAGAAGAAATCATGCGTCGTATTATAGCAGATAAATCTTTTACAACTTCTATTAAGAAAGATACGAAGAAACTAGTATTACCGGAAGTACCAGAAAACGCACAGATTGAGATTTGTAGTGTAAATCCAGAAGGAATTATCGCGCTGAATGGCGAAGTAACTATACCGCAAGAGGATACAGAAGTCATCGTAACAGTAAAGGTAACTGGAACAGATGGAAGTGTTGCCACTAAAGAGTTTAAGGTTATGGTAGAAGGAAACGGTGAGACAGAGAAACCAAATCCAGAGAAACCAGATAATGGAAATAATAACAGCAATAACAATGGAAATGCTGGAAATAATGGCAATAGTGGTAATAACAGCGCTAATGGAAATGTGAATCAGAGTGGAGCAAAGGAAAAAAATGCTAATAGCTCAACTCCGAATGGTGGTGCAGGACAGAACACGGTAAAGGCAATCAAGACTGGAGATACAGCGAATTTCGCATTGTATGGAATTGTAATGGTAGCCGCTGGGGCAGTAATCGCAACACTTGTATATCGCAGAAAAAGAAGCTAATCTAGATGAACAGAAACAGACCGTTATGAATTACGGAGCTGTGAAAAGTAAAAAATTATAGAAGACTGCCGGGATATTCTGAAGAGTATCCCGGCAGTCTTCTATAAGAAACCACTTCTTGGCTGTAATGGTTTATATTCCTTGAATGCATGTTACAACCACAGAACATTATAATCCAAAAACGAAAGAAAGGGGTAGCGCGCTAAGTGAGTGATAAGCCCTTTCCAGGTTCTGTTATTGAGAGTTCCGAATATGACAAAGAATCAGGAGGGATGAAACAAAAAATACGAGTTGTATTCTTATTTTTATGAGATACTAAAATTAACTATATATAATGATTTCTCGCTCGGTAAAAGATAAATCCAGATTCCAAAACCGTTCAATGATATCCCAGGTGGAACGAGCAAGAGTATTTGGATAAGGATAATATTTACGAAGATTCCGAGAGATTAATAAGGAAAAGGAGGAAGAGAGTAGGCTATAAAAAGTCTAAAAAGAAAAAAGTATGAAAAAGTATAATTTAAAAAGAAAAGGTATGGCAGCAGCTGCACTGACACTTGCCTTTGGAATGTTTACTCCAAGTGTTTCATTTGCGGCAGAAACTCCGGTCAATGTGCTTTCTGAAACAGAAAGCCAGATGAGTTCTGATAAAGAAGTTGTTTATGTAAACAATTATTCGGCAGCAAAACGAGATGTCAATTTTAATGACAACTGGAAGTTCTATTTGGGAGATGGATCAGGTGCGGAAGAACCGGCATTTGATGATTCTAAATGGGAACATGTAAATCTGCCTCATGACTACAGTATTGAACAAGAGTATTCAACGAAGATGGAAGCAGAAAGCGGATATCTTCCGGGTGGAATTGGCTGGTACAGAAAGAGTTTCACGCTTGGAAAAACAGCGGAGAATAAACGTGTGCGAATTGATTTTGGTGGCGTATATATGGATGCTACAGTTTGGGTCAATGGAACACAGGTGGGAAGCCATCCGTATGGATATACTCCATTCTCATTTGATATCACTGATTTGGTGAAATTTGATGGTGAGAATGTAATTACGGTAAAGGTAAATCATCAGACACCATCCAGCCGTTGGTATTCAGGAAGTGGTATTTATAGAAGTGTAGATTTGAATATTGTAAATCCTGTACATGTTGACTTATATGGGACAAAGGTAGAAACTCCAAATTTGGAAACAGAAAAAGACGGAGCGGTGACTACTAATATTAAGACAACTGTAGCCAACGATTCAGACAGAGAACAGAATGTGACATTGACTCATACCATTTTCAAAAAAGGTGGGGAGCCAAGCGCTAATATCGGAACTGTGACAACAGAAACAAAAGCGATTGCGGCAGGTGAAACCGCAGCGATTGATGCAACAGTAAATGCACAGAATCCAGAATTATGGAGTACTACAAATCCGGCGCTTTATACAGTGCGTACAGAAGTAAAGATTGGTGAAGAGGTTGTAGATACTTACGATACAGAATATGGATTCCGTTATTTTAAATTTGATGAAAATAGTGGATTTTCATTAAACGGAACAAATATGAAACTGAAAGGTGTGTGTATGCACCACGATCAGGGAGCGCTTGGAGCAGAGGCATGGAAACGTGCAATTGAGCGTCAGGTGGAAATCTTAAAGGAAATGGGATGTAACTCAATTCGTGTTACACATAACCCGGCAGCAGAAGAACTGATAAATATTTGTAATGAAAAAGGTATCCTTGTTGTAGAAGAGATGTTTGATGGCTGGCAAAATGCTAAGAATGGAAATAACAATGATTATGCCAGATTTTTCAATCAGACAATAGATGAAAGCAATCAGATTCTTGGAAAAGAAAATGGAATGACTTGGGCAAAATATGACTTAACAGCAACAGTAAAACGTGGTTGGAATGCTCCGTCAGTTATTATGTGGTCCCTCGGAAATGAAGTTCAGGAAGGTGCAACCGGTGTATTGACACAGGCGTATGCAAATGTTCAGGCGAATTTGATTGATTGGACAACTGCGTTGGATACCACAAGACCGGCAACACGTGGCGACAACGTGTTAAAAGGTAATAAGATTGGAATACCGAAAAACATGATGGATGCTATGACAACTGCAAATGGTACGGTTGGTTTGAATTATTGCTCTGGAAATGATTATGATACGCTTCATAATAGTAACCCAAATTGGAAGTTGTATGGTTCTGAAACTGCTTCAGCAGTCAATAGTCGAGGTGTATATGACAGAATAGATGGAAGTAAGACGGGTCAGAAGTTAACATCCTATGATAATTCAGCAGTTAACTGGGGGGCAGTTGCCAGCAGTGCCTGGTACGAGGTTATTAAGAGAGATTTTGTGGCAGGCGAATATGTATGGACCGGTTTTGATTATATTGGAGAGCCGACACCATGGAACGGAACTGGAAAAGGAGCACAAGGAACATGGCCGTCTCCAAAGAATTCATATTTTGGAATTATTGACACTGCAGGATTTCCAAAAGATAGTTACTACTTCTATCAGAGCCAGTGGAATGACGAAGTAAATACCCTTCATATTTTACCGGCATGGAATGAAGATGCAGTGAAGAAAGATAGCAGTGGAAAGGTTCCGGTTGTCGTTTATACAGATGCGAAAAAAGTAGAATTATTCTTTACAGATGCAAAAACGGGTGATAAGAAGAGCCTTGGGACAAAGGAATTTACACAGAAACAGTCAAATACACAAGGGTATACATATCAGTATTATGAAGGCACGGATAAGTCTGGTACAGAACATAAGAATTTATATCTGACATGGCAGGTTCCGTATAAAGCAGGTACAATTTCAGCAGTAGCTTACGGACAGGATGGACAGAAAATTTCAGAGGAAAAACTGAATGGTCGAACATCTGTAACAACCACCGGTGAGAAGAAGAATTTAAAAGCTACAGTTGACCGCGATACAATTGCAGCAGATGGAGCGGACTTAACTTATGTAACTGTAGATGTAACAGATAAAGATGGAAATATTATTCCGAATGCGGAAGATAAAGTAAGCTTTAAAGTAGAAGGCGAAGGTAAACTGGTGGGTATTGATAACGGAAGACAAGACGATCATACCTCCTATCAGGCAAATAGCAGAAATGCATTTGCAGGAAAAGTACTGGCAATTGTACAGTCTACAAAAAAAGCGGGAAGTTTCACAGTAACAGCCAGTGCAAAAGGTCTGGAAACTTCTTCAGTGACAGTAACAACGACTTCGGTAGAACAGGATACAACAGGAGAAAAGGCTATCAGTTATTACGAAATGTCTAAAAACTACTATGTAAAAACCGGTAATATGCCACAGCTTCCGAGTACTGTTAAAGCAGTGTATACAGATGGAAGTGAAAAAGAGATTCCTGTAACATGGGATGCAATTACAGAAGAACAGATTGCACAGAGTGGTACATTTTCTGTAGCAGGTACAACAGAGGCAGGAGATACTCTTACAGTAATCGTCAATATGATTGACCAGGTAGTTTCCCTGCTGAACTATTCAACAACTGTTCCGCTTGGAACGAAACCGACACTTCCGGAATCTAGACCGGCGGTACTTCAAGATGGTGAAGTAATGAATGCGTCCTTCCCAGTTGCTTGGGGAGAACCGAATGGAAGTTACGATGCAGAAGGAATTGTGACAGTGAAAGGAACAGCAGATGTTCTAGGACAGAATGTAGAGGTTACAGCGACCATTCGTGTAGAAAAACAGAAGATAGAGCTAGGCTCCAGTGTAAGTAGCGCAGCATACTTAAGTCAGGATGTACCGGAAGGACAACAGTCAGATACACTGGATGCAATTAAGGATGGAAAGAAAGAAATTGGAGACAACAACAGTGGAGGCGCAAATCCAACTTGTTGGTCAAACTGGGCAACTAGAAATACAGATCCAACTTCTGAAATCACATTCCGCTATGCTACTCAGCAGCGTGTAGGAAAAATTGTTGTATATTATTCCAAAGATAATGGTGCAATGACATTCCCTCGGGAAGGAAGAACAAAACTCTTTGTATCTGAAACAGGAGATGAAGGAAGTTGGAAAGAACTTTCAGTGGAAGAAACAATTGCGGAAAATGAAAGTCCAGAACGTGTAAAAGCATATACATATACATTTGATCCAACTGTAGCAACTTTTGTAAAACTGCAAGTAACAAATACAACTCCTCAAGAGGCAGGAAAAACAGAAACATGTACTGGTATTACAGAAGTAGAGATTATTGAGTGGAATGGTTCATATACGACCAATTCTACTGCAAATCTTTCTAAATTAACGGTAAATGGTCTTGAGTTAAGTGAGGAAGAACTTGCTGCAGGAAGTTTTGATACAGAAGCTATTGTTATTGATACAATAGACTATGTGGCAGCTGATAATGCAGCGGTAACTTATGTACCGCCGTATGAAAATAAAGCGAAGCTAATCATTGAATCAGAAGATCATACAACCAGAAATGAATTTGTCATCAACTTAGACGGAAAAGGTGTTGGAAATACAGATCCAGTTTATGCAGGACGGGATTATGATACCCAAAAAATGTCGGTGACAGCTGGAAGTGAACAGAGTGGACAAGGCAATGAAGGTCCGGCAAGATATGTTTTAGATGGCAATGAAGGTACTATCTGGCATACATCATGGAATCCGCAAGCGAGTCGTGATACATTTTGGATTAAATTTGAGTTAAATGAAATTACTAGCCTAGATGCATTACGCTACAAAGGACGTGGTGGTGCTTCAAATGGACGTATCAGTAAGTATCGAGTAGAGGTAAGTAAGGACGATCAAAATTGGACAGAAGTTTCTGTTGGAAATTGGGATAATACAGATGACTGGTATATCGCAATGTTTAATGAACCGACAGAAGCAAAATATGTTCGACTTACCGGCGTTGAAACTTATGGTGAAGGATCACAGCAGAATAAATTTGCAAGTGCTGCAGAGATTCGCTTGCGTAAAGCAGATTCAAAGACAGACATTTCAGATGCAACTGTTTCTCTTACAAATGAGAAAAAACTGGTTTCTGTTGTAGATAAAGATCATCCGGTAACATTGTCAAAAGAAGACATTGAAGTTACCTTGGGAGATAAGGTGCTCAGATATGGCATAGACTACAAACTTACTTATAATAATAATGAGGCACCAGGAACTGCAACTGCAATCGTAACAGGTATTGGACAGTATGGATATACAGGAAGTCAAGAGGTATCATTTACAATTGAGTTGAAAAAACCGGAAATGAATAATATTTCCATAAAGAGCTTCCCGACAAAAACAACATATAAAGAAGGAGAAACCTTAGATCCTACAGGTCTTGTACTTACTACATCATATGACAATGGTACAACGGCGGATGTTGTATATTCAGAAGAGACTGCAAAAGACTTTGCATTTAATCCAGATACAAAGACAGCGTTGTCTAAAGGAAATACAAAAGTAACAGTGACCTATGGTGGTTTTGAAACAGAGTTTGCAATCATAGTGACAGAAGCTAAGAAACCAGATCCAGAAAAGCCGGATCCAGAAAAGCCGAGTCCAGAAAAGCCGGATCCAGAAAAGCCGGATCCAGAAAAGCCGAATCCAGAAAAACCGAATCCAGAAAAACCGGATTCAGGAAACCAGGGTTCAGGTAAACCGGACGGAAATGGTAGCTCCAAAGGAAATACAGGCAATACAAACAATTCAAATAATGCAGTACAAACAGGGGATACTGCATCAGTAGGAATTTGCGTAGTTGCATTAGCAGCAGCTGGTATAGTAGGAATAGTAGGAGCTATAATGATTGGAAAGAAAAGGAAAGATGTTAAATAATCAATTTGAAGAGTATTATGTGACAATCCTTTTAAGGAGGAAATTTTGAAAAAATTACGAATTGATAGAAAGAACAAAAAAGGCTTTCAGAAATTCGCTGCAGGAGTCATGGCATTAGTAATGACTGTTTCCGGACTGACAATATCGCCAGTCCGGAGTGAAGCTGCGGCTGCAGAGTATGAAATTTATCCGAATCCACAGGTGGTTCAATATACGGAAGGTGACTATGTTATCAAAAACGAGGTCAATGTAGTATATGAATCAGGAATCGATCAGGCAACGAAAGATCGATTAGCAGAAGCACTTGCGTTGAAAGACGGGGTAACAGTGACCACATCCGAGTCAATTGAAGAGGGCAAGACGAATATTCTTGTTGGAATTGATGGTTCGGGAGAAGTTGCAGATACTTACGCAAATGAACATGTGAATATGCAGTCAGCGGATTTGTATGAAAAGCTGGACGCCTATGTATTGGATAGTAATAATGATGTGATCACTGTAGTAGGTGCAGACACAGATGCAAGTTATTATGGATTGACGACGTTGTATCATATTTTGAAGCAGATGGATAGTAATACCATCCGGAATTTTCACATTGAGGACTGGGCAGATGTTGCAAGTCGTGGATTTATTGAAGGGTATTATGGAAATCCATGGTCTACAGAAGATAGAATCAATCTTATGAAATGGGGCGGTTATTATAAACTGAATTCCTATTTCTATGCACCGAAAAATGATCCAAAGCATAATGCAAAATGGAGAGAATTATATACAGAAGAGGAACTGAATACATTAATCAGACCTTTGGCAGAAGCTGGGAATGCATCTAAATGCCGTTTTGTGTATGCACTTCATACGTTTATGTATAATCCGGTTAGATTTGACGGCAATTATCAAGCTGATTTAAAAGCAGTACAAGATAAACTTGCTCAGGTGATTGATGCCGGTGTCAGACAGGTTGCAATTCTGGCAGACGATGCGGGAAACGTAGGTGGAAATAATTATAATAAGTTTTTAACGGATATGACAGCGTGGCTGGCAGAAATGAAAAAAACATATCCGGATTTGAAACAGACGTTGCCGTTTTGTCCACAGGAATATATGTACAACGGACAGGCATATTACAAAAATTTCCCGGAAAATGTACAGGTTGTTATGACAGGCGGTAGAGTATGGGGCGAAGTAAACCAGAACTTTACCAATACATTTACGAATAATGCGGGACGCGGTCCTTATATGTGGATTAACTGGCCTTGTACAGATAATTCTAAAAGCCATCTGATCATGGGCGGATATACAACATTCCTACATCCAGGAGTTGATCCGGCAAAGATTCAAGGTATCGTACTTAATCCGATGCAGCAGTCAGAGCCAAGTAAAGTGGCAATTTTCGGAAATGCATGTTATTCATGGAATATTTGGGAAAATGCAGATATAGCAAACAAGGCATGGCAGGATTCTTTCAAATATGTAGACCACAATTCAGCAGCGAAAACGGAAGCCTCTACAGCGTTGTATGAATTGTCTAAACATATGATGAATCAGAACATGGATTCTCGAGTAACAGCATTGCAGGAATCCGTAGATTTAGCTCCGAAACTGACGGATTTTCGTGATAAATTAAAGACAGGTACAGTTACTGTAGAAGAAGCGGATGCATTGATTGCGGAATTCCAGATTTTACAGAATGCAGCTGCTGTTTATAGAGAACAGGCTGTAGACATAAAGGTTAGAGATCAGATTGTATATTGGCTGGATTGCTGGGATGATACAACTGTTTCAGCAATTGGATATTTGAATGCTATTAAGGCAATTGTCAATGAGGATGCAGATACTGCACTTCGTTATAATGCAGAAGCAAAAGCTGCATTCGAGCAGTCAAAGACACATGAACTCTGGTATCTGGATCATTATGAAAAAGCAGAAGTCGGAGTACAGCATATTGTTCCGTTTATTAAAGCGATGGCAAAATATGTAACTGATTATATTGACACCGGAATCAATCCAAATACACAGAAAAGATATACAGGAACTGTTACATATGAGCAGATATCTATACAAAATAACGCATCGGAAGATAAATATTTTGATGGAGATAACAGCAGTGAAGTATGGCTGGCAAAAGGACCATACGAAAACCCCGGAAGAGATACAATTCCAGCAGGAGCAACATTGACAGTTACTTTCCCGGAGCCAAAAACAATTGGTTCCTTCCGTTTGGTGCAGGGAGTTTCAGCAAAGAGTGATAAGTTCAGCAATGCAGATGTAGAGTATCAGATTGAGGGAACGAGTACATGGACAAAAGCGGGTACATTGTCGGATAAAGGTGATCAGACCATTTCATTCGGAAATGTTGCTAATGTAAAAGCGGTGCGTATTCATAATAATACAGTAACAGGAGGCTGGGTAAGAATTGGTGAAATAGAGATTCTTTCTCCGGCAAATGAAGATGCAAGTGGTGCGAGAGCAGGGCTTTATACGAACGTTGATACAAATATCACTGCAAGTCTGGAGGAAGGCAGTGTTTCATTAAGTAACGGAACAGTTACATTGAACAAAGACGAGTATATCGGAGTGAAACTTGGCGATATCAAAGCAATACAGAATATTACAATTCCGGCACTTTCGGAAAATGTAGTTCTGGAGACGTCTATGAATGAAATCACATGGAAGCCTTACGCAGCAGATGCAAAAAATGTAGATGCAGCGTATATACGCATTAAAAATAATGGCGAAGAAGCAAGCCAGATTACTTTGAATGATTTTAAAGTGACTTATAAGTTTGTCGGAGCTAAAAAAGTAGATACAGACTTTGAAAAAGCACAGGATGCAAATGATATGCGTGTGGCAGGAACTGTTGGAAATGTATTTGATGGAAAATTAAGTACATTGGGTATGATCAATGGAAAACAGGAAGCTGGCAAACATATCACATTTGATCTGGGACAAGTTATTCACTTTAACTCTCTGCGTTACTATATTGTAGAAACACAGTTGAATTATTTGAGAAATGCAAAATTTGAAGTGTCAACAGATGGTGAAAACTGGACAGAGGTTATGACGGTTGGAAAACCAACTCAAAATGTGCATGATAATACAGTAGCGAAAGACATGCAAGGCATTACTCTGACCCATGATGATAAAAATCCGGGATATATGTATAAAGAAGTAACGGGTCTGGATGTAGATGGAAGATATATCCGCATCATGCCGAATGAAACATATAATCATAGATGGGTTGCAATTAATGAACTTCAGATTAATGGAGGAGAATATATTTCTCCTGAGCAGAGTAGACAGATTGTGTCAGAAGCAATTGAAGAAGTAGGAAAGCTTCCGTCTAATATGCGGGATGGAAGTTATGGTACAACTTATAAGTCTTCTAAAAAGAACAGTTCATTTACCTGGAGAGTGTTAGATCCAACATCAATCGCATCTGTTCGTCTGATACAGATCGGCGATATTTCTAAAGCAGATGTTACAGCAACTTATTTAGATAAAAGTAATGTTACAAAAGCTAGTGAAAAAGTAAACCTTGGAAAACTGAATCAAGTAATCAATGAGTTTGTTATTCCAGAAGGAAAAATGCTGGAAACACTGACGGTTACTTGGAAAGATGTAATTCCGGAAATTGCTGAGATTGAAACTTCATCAGAACGTGGCGGAGAAGTAAACAAAGAAACATTAAAAGCAGAACTTGCAAAAGCAGAGGATGACACATGGACAGCTGATAGCAAAACAGCTTACACACAGGCAAAAGAAACTGCACAGGAAATCTATGATAATGAAAATGCAAGTCAGGCAATGGTGGATTCAGCGATTAAAGCATTAGAGTCAGCACGTACAAATGCAAAGACAAAAGCGAATGAAGAAACCGTCGCAAATATGAAAAAAATGTTGGCTGAAAAAATCAGTAATGAGGAAACAATTTATACAAAAGTTACTTATTCTGCATATGCAAATGTAATTGGCAAGTTGGAAAAGGCAATGAAAACTCCGGATAATTTGTCGCAGACAGATGCAGATGAGCTGATGAAAAATGTGACAGAAGCGCAGAATAATCTTGTCTATTCTACAAGAAACAGAGAACTTGCAGAGCTGGAAACGAAAAAATATGATTTGGTTGAAGCAGATCCGTATACAAAAGCTAGTTATCAGGCGTTGACAGCGATTAAATCAGAAATTGATACGTTGGTGGCTACGGATAAAGAGGCAGAAATAGCCGGAACAGAACGTGTAAATCCAAAAGACTTTATTACTAAGAGAACTGCTTTCCAGAATAGCATGTTAAATCTAGTTGATATCAGTACTCTGAAGGCAGCGATTAAACAGTCAGAAAGCGTAGACGGTACTTTATATACGAAAGAAAGTTATCAGTCTTATGTTGCAGCTGTAGAAGCAGGAAAACAACTTCTTGATGCAGGTACAAAAGAACAGGTTGCACAGGCGCTGAAACTAATCGAAGAAAAATATAATGGATTGACTACAAGTGATAAAGCAGCTTTGGAGCAGATGATTCAGGCAGCGAAGGCATTGAAGGCTGAATCTTATACAGAAGACTCTTATAAGGAATTGATGGATATTGTCGCAGAGGCAGAAAAGAGCGCTGATGATAAATATATTGATAAGATTCAAGAGGCAATGAAAAAACTGGTTAATGTAGAAGCATTAAAGGATAAGATTCAGGCGGCTGAAAAAGTGGATAAGGAGTTGTATACAGAAGACTCTTATCAGAGATTAGAAGATGCATTGAAAAAAGCGAAAAAACTTCTGAAGTCAGGTAGTGCAAAAGAAGTAAAAGCAGCAACAGAAGAATTAGAAAATGCACGTCGCGCATTGGTACAGAAAACTACAGTAGATGTAGGAGGAAATCAAAATAATGCAGGTCAAAATACAGATCAAAAAGGTCAGGCAGTGCAAACTGGTGATGAAGGAAATCTTCTTCCGATAGTTTTGGTCATGGTAGCTTGCATAGCAATAATTACAGTAGTGATTATTCGCAGGAAAAGGAAATAGGGGGTAAGAAATAAAAGCTCACTGTTGGTATTTTTTGAACCAGCAGTGAGCTTTTGTAGAGAAATTTAAATGAATTTAACAGTGTAGTCATCTATACCTGAAAGGAAGTATTAATAATCCTGAAGCTATTTCCTTAATTTTTTTCATGTGTATTTTCTCCTTTAAATTTACATTATATTTTGCATTATAGCCATGCAGTAACTAAAGAATGTACTGATTGTGGTAGATGATATAGAAAAATCCATAGAGTTTTATAGGGATTTATTTGGCTTGCAAGTGATTCTTCAGAATGAAGGAAATGTGATTTTATCGGAGGGCCTTGTGTTGCAGGATGCGGACGTATGGGGGAAGACTTTGGATGAGATCAGAATCTATCCCCTCTCTTTTGCAGAGTTTTATTCTGTCTATGAAGGTGATTACGACGATGCCTGGGATGACTACATGATCTATGGAGGATTACCGCAGGTCGTAGGTTTACAGAGTGAACGACAGAAGGCAGATTACCTGAAAAACATTTTTGCAAATGTTTATCTGAAGGACGTAATTGAAAGAAACAAGATCCAAAATGTGGATGAAATTGGCATTCTGGTTGATGTGCTTGCATCTGCAATTGGCGCACCGACCAACCCTTCAAAGATTGCTAATACCTTTGCCAGTGAGCGTCAGATGAGCTATACAAATAAAACGATTTCCAATCATATTGACTTTTTGGCAGATGCGTTTTTGATTTCTAAAGCAAACCGATACGATATTAAGGGCAGAAAGTATATTGGTGCAAATCTGAAATACTACTTTACTGATCCAGGCCTGAGAAATGCCCGTTTGAATTTCAGACAGCAGGAACCTACTAACATCATGGAGAACATTGTTTATAACGAGCTTCTGATTCGTGGCTACAATGTTGATGTGGGTGTTGTGCAAATCTTTGATAAAGATAAAGAGGGCAAGCGTGTCCGTAAGCAGCTGGAAGTTGATTTTGTAGTTAACCAAGGAAATCAGAGATACTACATCCAGGTTGCTTATGACATGACTTCAGAAGAAAAGCAGACTCAGGAGTTCAATTCTCTGCGTAATATCCCGGACTCTTTCAAGAAGGTTGTCATTGTAAATGGCAGCAAAAGACCTTGGAGAAATGATGAGGGATTTGTCATCATGGGAATGAAATATTTCCTTTTGAACGCGGATAGTTTAGAGTTTTGACATTGGATAGAACACATTGGTGACAGGTACTATGAAGCATAAGTAAATAGTGATTCAAATTTCAGTGTAGATAGTTGAAAGGAAGGTGTTTTGCATGGCAAAAATAGAAAGATATATAAATGAAGATTTTGATCAGTTGCTTTCTAAAATTGAAGACGGAATAATAAATGGTAGTATGTCTGCAACGCTAGAAGATGCTAGTGACTTTCGAAGTGGAACTGCGCGTTGCAGCGTTCGTGTTTTTGAGCGTTACAGCTATGCAGGAGGAAACAGAGTGAGTCTTAATATTACACTTTTTCAAAATGATAAAGATCCAGTACAACTTTCTGCAATTACAGCAGGAGGAAGCCAAGCTGTATTTTTCAAAATTAATACATGGGGGGAAGAGGCCTTTCTTGATAAGTTAATCGAGTTGTTGGATTAGTTCTAATCGTTTTATTTGCAATATTATTGCGAAAAAAATAATTAAAGTTTTACGAGGGAGGCAAATCGGCATGAAATGTCCATATTGTGGTGGAGAAATGATAAGAGGATACCTAATGAGCTCACGAGACATTACTTTTGCAGTTGATAATCCGATAAAAGTTTTTCGTATTAAAAAATCGGACGATTTGGAACTGAGTAAAGGTTCAGGCGGAATCCCTCATTGCGAAGCTTATCGTTGCAGTAGTTGCAAAAAGATTTTGATTGATTATGCAAATAGATAAATTCAATTTGTAGAATTCAAAATTTTATATGAAATGTGAGATAGTGCGTAGTATTGTCAAGAGTGCTTATAGACGATAAGTGATAGGAAGGTAAGATATATGATTAAAGAAATTGAGAACAGAAGGAGTATAAGAAAATATAAAAGGCATGAGATCAGTAAGGAAATAATTGAAGATATAATTTACAGTGCGACTCTTGCTCCATCTGCCAAAAACAGACAACCTTGGAAATTTATTGTATATCAAGGTGAAGAAAAGTCTAAGCTGGTTGATGTTATGCACCAGGGAATAAAGTCAGAAAAAATCACTCATAAACTTATGCCAGAATGGGCATTTGCTATACCGGATGCTGAGAATACTGTTAGAGTTATGGAAGAAGCACCATGTCTTATAGCAGTGCTTAATACAAATCAGAAAACTCCATTTGATAGTATTGAAGATGAAAAACGTATTGTGGAAATTTGTGATTCGCTATCGATAGGCGCTGCTATTGAAAACATGATATTGACTGCGACAAGTTATGGATTAGGTACATTATGGATTGCAAATACGTGTTTTGCATATAATGAACTTATAGACTTCATTGAAACAGACAGCCAGTTGACAGGAATTGTCGCTATCGGATTTGCAAATGAAGCCCCAGCCAAAAGACCACGGAAACCTTTGACAGACATTGTTGAGTACAGATAAATAAAAAATTCTTCCTACATTTTTTTATAGGCGTTCCCCATTCGACCATTGAGTCGAGAATAGGTTTCAGAGTAAGTCCAAGTTCGCTTAGACTGTATTCAACTCTTGGGGAAACCACCGGATAAACTGTGCGAATACGGAAGAGGTGATGAAAATGAATGAGCTTGATGAAATCACCAGAAATTAATATAGCAGAATAAAGGTTGTTTAGAAATTCCGTTGATTGTGAAAGAAGAAAAAGAGAGTATGAAAGAAGTTAGTAAAGGTATCCTCAAATGACACAGCATATTTTATGTCTAAAAGAAAAGTATCTGTTGAGGATAAGATATACGCTGTAAATCTATATCTGGAGGGAAAAGAAAGCCAATGGCGAATTGCCGATATGTTTGATGTAAGTCTCGCATCTGTCCAACAATGGATTCGAAACTATGAATCTATGGGAGCAAATGCATTCACATTGAAAGGGAATAAAAAATATTCCAAAGAATTGAAACAACAAGCAGTCTTAGATTATTTAGCAGGCTATGGTTCTCAAGATGATATCTGCAAAAAATATGGAATCCGTTCAAAAGGTAAGTTACAAACTTGGATAAAGAAGTATAATGGTCATGAAGAATTAAAATCTTCTGGAACAGGAGGAAGCCCAGGTGTCCTATCAACAGGCTCGTAATTATATAGTCAAATATGAAGCTGGTGGAGTGGAAGCTTTAAGAGATAACCGTGGCAAACGAAAACATCCCGATGAGATGAGTGAATTAGAAAAGCTGCGTGCTGAAGTTAAAATTTTAAAAGCAGAGAAAGAACGTGCTGAAATGGAGGCATCTTTTTTAAAAAAACTCGAAGAAATAGAGAGGAGGCGGGGCTAAGCCTGATCCGTCATGAACATATATATCAGGCAATCAAAGAAGAACACAAAGAACATAATTATCCAATCGCTGCACTTTGTAAACTTGGTAATGTTTCTAGAGCAGCTTATTATAAATGGCTACACAGAGAAATTCCTAAAAGTGAACAAAAGAATAGGCTTATTGCTGACGAGATAGAAAAGATTCATACAGACTCACCGGATAAAGGCTATCGAAGGATCAGAGATGATCTGGAACGATATCATGGTATTGATGTAAACGATAAACGTGTGCTACGCATTTGCCGTAAACTTAATATAAAATCAACTATCAAGTATTCTAACAACTGGTGCACAAGACAGGCTGCAAACCCTCAGTATATAGCTGAAAACATACTTAATCGCGAGTTCACTGCCAAAGCACCAAATGAGAAATGGCTCACTGATGTGACAGGGGATTTCAATTGTCTACTTGACGGGGAGTTCTCTTCTTTTGTAATATTGAAGAAATGTATATAATAGAACTTGTGTACATTGAAGGAATGCATGTTTTACGATATGATATGTTTATATAAAGTGTTGAAACCGTTTTATCTCTTACCTTTTCTGGTAAAATAAGATAAACAAAATCGGAAATTGGAAAGGAAGCTTGAATTATAAAATTATGAAGCGAGGTAGTGGATATGGAAAAAGACCCGTTTAAGGAATATTTGAGGGAGTCTGAACCAGATAAAGCTCATAAGGGTTATGCTTGGAGTACGGCCATCGGACTTCAGGCAGTGGACGGACTCAAACCATCTAAATATTTGATTGATACTGCCATTCAGAATATTGAAGGCAAAATCACAATGAAAGAAGCACAGAGTCTTATCGACAGTTACTATGAAGAAAGACCAGTGCATTTGTCTGACGATGAGCGTACTGAAGAAGCAGATAAGGTTTCGTCCCGTATTGCAGAAATTCTTTCTGAAACAGCGTTTACATTTTCTCCGAATGAGTATATCGCTATCCACCGCAAACTCTTTCAGGGTATTTATAAACACGCAGGAAAGATTAGAGATTACAATATTACAAAGAAAGAATGGGTGCTTGATGGGGCAACTGTTATGTACGGTAGTGCTTCTGAATTGAGAGCCACACTTGAATACGATTTTTCGCAGGAGAAAGACTTTAGTTATAAAGGGCTTTCAATGGATGGGATTATTCATCATCTTGCGGTATTTGTTTCAAGGTTATGGCAAATCCATATCTTCGGGGAAGGCAATACGAGAACAACGGCAGTGTTCTTCATTAAATATCTAAGGACACTTGGATTCTCTGCAACCAATGATATTTTTGCGGAAAATGCGTGGTATTTCAGAAATGCACTTGTCCGTGCAAACTATACGAACCTGCAAACAGGTATTCACGAAACAACAGAGTATTTGGAAACATTTCTCAGAAATCTGCTTTTGAACGAGAAAAATGAGCTTCATAGTCGAAATCTTCATATAAGTGGACTTTTGAATGAAGGAAAAGTGGACATTCAAGATCGAAAAGTGGATATTGAGAATGAAAAAGTGGATATTCAAGACGAAAAAGTGGATATTGAAAGTGTACTTTCCGAAAAAGGCAGTGCTTTCTCAGTAAAAACGACAGTTCATATTCATAGACTCTTTGAAGAGTTTGGCTTTGATGAGGTATTTGGAAGAAGTGCAGTTATGAAGCTTCTCGAGCTGAAAGGTTCAGGTGCTTCCAAACTTCTTTCCAATTTGGTGCAGGCAGAGATTATTGAACCTGTATCCGGTTACGGAAAAGGGAAATATAAATTTAAGAGGTAATCGAGGCAGTGTAAAGGGGCAGATTTTAAAAGAAATACACTATTAAATCAGATCTGCTTCTTGAAAAAATGTGCTAGAATTAAGAGATAGATAAATATTTGATACTAGGGTGAGCAAGGTAGATAAACAGTGGAGAGTCGTTTCGTCTATCTTGCTTTTAAAGAAAACTTACCTAAATTCAACAATATCTGCGAATGGTTTCCGAGGTCTCTTGGCTGGGGCTTCTTGCATGATCCTTACTGTATTTTCCGCATCTGGTATGGCAAATGCCTATTCTGGCATAAGTGTATGAGTGACTTTTTACTAATCTTATCTTCTTTGTATTTTCTTATACTTCTTCTGTTCTCGATTTTTTGAATCATAACTTCCTCCAACAATCTATATTCGCTTTCGGTATTGTCGAGCTATTACTGATTTTACTGCATTTTTCGGATTTAGTCTATATAGGAATTGGAACGAAAAACGAACGACAAATCGAAGAAGTGATATATTGCTTTGATTGTGTTGTATCATTTGCACAAAAGAAGAAAATAAAAATTATACAGAAAGCCTAAAAAATATTTTATACACATAAAAATATTGACAAAAACGTTAATAGATGTATAATAATCACATAAATTGGTTGAGCCAATCAACCACAATACCATCAAACCAATAAAAGAAAGGAAAGAGAAGATGTCAAAACAATTAGCAGACAATCAAGATTTACTGGCAATGACACACGTAGGAGAAGATCCAGAAAAGTATATGAAATCTGTAACGCCTCCGATTTTTATGAATTCACTTCATGTATTTGATACGGTAAAAGATTATTTCGACGTAGATATTTTTAAAGATGAATTCTATTATGGAAGAGCATCTAATCCAACTGTTGCAATTCTCGAAAAGAAAATTGCTGCACTAGAGCACGGTTCAAGAGCAGTTGTATTTTCAGCAGGTATGGCAGCTTGTGCAGCGGCTATTCTTAAGATTTGTACAGCAGGAAGTCATGTGATTTGTATTAAGGAAAGTTATGGACCAGTACAGCATTTACTTGATGAGTTCCTTAGTCCGAAATATGATGTAACAGTTACTTATGTTGATGGAAGAACTGTAAAGGAATTCGAAGATGCAATCCGTCCAGAAACGAAAATGATTATTTTGGAGAGTCCTACAACGCTTTTATTTAATGTTGTAGATTTGGAAGGGGTAGCAAAGCTTGCTAAAGAGCATGGAATCAAAACGTACATTGATAATACATACTCCACTCCGATTTTCCAAAAACCATTGGATATGGGAATTGATATTGTAATGCATACCATGACAAAGTATATCGGCGGACATAGTGATCTTGTAGGTGGAGTCCTTGTTTCAAAGGACGAAGAGTTTATGCGTGAGATTATGGTTCAAAGAGATTGGTTTGGCGGAGTTCTTGGACCAATGGAAGCCTGGCTGGCGATTCGTGGACTACGTACATTAGACGTTCGTATGCAGAGACATTACGAGACGGCAATGGAAGTGGCTAAATTCCTTGAAAAGCAGCCAAAGGTTAAGCGTGTATTCTTTACAGGACTTGAATCACATCCACAATATGAGCTTGCAAGAAAACAGCAGAAAGGTGAATGTGGACTGATGAGTCTTGAGATTGACGGAACATTAGAAGAGACAGAAACCTTTGTTAATAGCCTAAAACTCTTTGAGAAAGGATGTTCTTGGGGAGGATTTGAAAGCCTTGCAATTGCTTATACATATAACTGGACGGAAGAGCAGTGTGCATTCTTAAATGTATCACGAAATATTGTACGAATTCACTGTGGACTTGAAGGAACAGAAAACCTGATTGCTGATTTGCAGCAGGCACTTGATAAAATTTCATAAAGGAGAACCATCATGGGAGAAGAGAGAAAAGAAGTAAAAAAACCAACCCTCTTTACAGCTGTATTACCGTTGATTTTTATGTTTGTTGTTCTTTTTACAGGATTGGTTGTTTATAGTATTGATATTAAGATTCTTTTGATTATTTGTGCTGCATTTACAATATGTGTGTGCATGTATCAGGGACATAAATGGAAAGAAATCGAAGATGAAATAGTAGCTAAACTTGCAAAAGCATTTCCGGCAATCATGATTTTGATTTGTGTTGGACTTATGATTGGTGCGTGGGTAGTAAGTGGAACAATTCCGTTTCTTGTATATATAGGACTTCAGATTATTAGTCCCAAATATATTATTATTACTTCATTTCTTGTAACAGTAATACTTTCTGTCAGCACGGGTACTTCCTGGGGAGCTGCAGGAACAGTTGGCGCAGCACTGATCAGTGTGGCAGCAGGTATGGGTGCACCGCTTCCGGCAGTTGCAGGAGCGATTGTTGCAGGTGCTTATTTTGGAGATAAGATGTCACCATTATCAGACAGTACAAATATGTCTGCAATTGCAACAGAGACAAACTTATATCAGCATATTGGACATATGTTTTACACAACAGTTCCTGGATTTATCGTGAGCTGTGTAGTTTATCTTATTGCAGGAGCTCACTTCGCAAGTGACTCACAGGTGGGGCAGGTTGACGAGATTATTAATACACTTGGAGAACTTTTTAATCTCGCAATGCCGGTAGGGCTGTTATTATTGATTCCTTGTGTGATTGTAATTGCAGGATCTCTTATGAAGAAACCTACGATTCCGGTTATGATTATTTCTTCTGCTGTAGCAATTGTACTTGCAATGCTAGTTCAGGGATTTTCATTTACAGATTGTGCAGCAAGTATGGTTAGCGGATTTAAGATGGAGATGCTTCACACATCTATGGATCTTGAAAATATTGTAGAACAGGTTCCGAACCTTCTTCAGAGAGGTGGTATGAGTTCTATGATGAATACTGCATTAATGGCATTCTGCGGATTCTCCTTTATCGGAGCACTTACTGTATGTGGAAGTATGGAATTGATTCTGGAACGAATCATGAAACATATCCACGGTACAGGACAGTTGATTACACTCACGGTTATTCTCGGGGTAATTATGATTACAGTAATCGGAGAAGCTACAGTGACATTCCTTATGATTGGTGGAATGTTCCGTCCAGAGTATATTAAACGTGGATTGGAATCAAAGAACTTGTCAAGATCACTGGAAGACAGTATTACCGTCGTAGAACCTTTAGTACCATGGTCATTGGCTGGCGTATATATGACATCTGTACTTGGCGTACCGACAGTACAGTATGCGCCATGGGCAGTGCTGTGCTATACAGGAGTTATTTTTGCAATTATTTGGGGATTCACAGGATTTGGAATTGCGAAGATTAAAAAAGGATCGGCTGCATATGAAGAGTACCTTGAGTTATCTGGAAAAACAGAGTAATATTTGACCCAAAGGACAAACTTGACGTTTTCATAAGAATTTCTTATAATTAAAAGGATTCAGTATCTGTAAAAGATATTGGGTCCTTTTATTAATGTAGTTATATAGAAATTGGGGAAGTCTTATGAATCATATAAATAATACAGAAAATGAAAATAGAATTTCAATGAAACCGATAGAAAAGAAATCTCTTTATTTGAAAATTTCAGATGCTATTTATCGGTACATTCAAATGAATAATCTCCAGCCAGGGGACAAGCTGCCATCGGAACGTGATATGTCAGCCATGCTGCAAACAAGTCGTAATTCCGTGCGAGAAGCATTGAGAATATTAGAAGACCGTGGCTTGATATATGTAAAAACAGGGAGTGGTGTATTTATTAATAATCCTTATGGAGAAAATAATTCATTTACGTTTCAGCTTACTAACTGTTCGTTAGAAGAAATGGAAGAACTTCAAAGTGCTTTGGATCATAAAGCCGTGGAGAATGCAATGGAGCGCGGAACATTTCAGGAGAAAGACCAATTAGTAGCAACAGCAGCGGAGATGGTAAAATTAGCTGGAGACAATCTATATAGTCATGTATTAGATCGAAGCTTTCATGATAGTCTTTATAAAATTGGACGGAATAACGCAATAGAACAGATGATAAATAAAATTCGTTCGTACCGATTTATACTGCAAGAAGATTCAGAAGATGGAAATGATTCTATTTGGCTTGCAACTATTCCGCAACATTTGATGCTTGCGCAGGCTCTTAAGGATCGTGATATGAAGATAGCGATACAGGCAATAGATAAGATTAACGAATATGGATTCGAAATAGCAAAAAAAAGAGAATAGAGTAAAGATTTTGTCAGTTGAAAAAGAAAATAAAAGCTTTACATTATAAAAAATATTATGATAAACTGAATATCAAACTGAAAATTTGCGGTGTAGGAGATTCCTTACACCGCATCTGTGTTTTAGAAAGTAGAGGAATGAATATGCCAATAGGAGTTATTATCAATACCTTGTCGGTTGCAGCCGGCGGTGTGATCGGGGCATTATTCGGGCACAAATTGCCCGTGAAGTTTAATGCAGAGCTTACTAAGATTTTTGGAGTCTGCGCAATGGGAATGGGTGTCAGTTCCATTGGGTTTATGAAGAATATGCCTGCTGTTATTTTCGCAGTAATCATTGGAACTGCCATTGGTCTGGCAGTCAATCTGGGCGGAATGATTAATAGCGCAGCGACCTGCATGGAGAAACCAGTGGGAAAACTCTTCCCAAATAAGAACAAATCTATGTCCAGAGAAGAGTATATGTCAATGCTCGTGACGATCATCGTATTGTTTTGTGCCAGTGGGACAGGAATTTACGGTTCACTGGATTCCGGAATGAGTGGAGATCATACAATTTTGATTTCAAAGTCGATTCTGGATTTCTTTACTGCAATGATTTTTGGAGGAACATTAGGTATGGTGATTGTAGCAGTTGCGATTCCGCAGTGCGTGATTTTTCTGATCATATTTGCAGCAGCAAAACTTATCTTTCCGCTGACCACGCCGGATATGATTGCCGATTTCAAGGCATGCGGAGGCTTCCTGCTTCTTGCAACTGGTTTTCGGATCGCAAAGATTCACGATTTCCCAGTCGCAGACATGATCCCGGCCATGGTGCTTGTGATGCCGGTGAGCTGGTTCTGGGTAAATATGATCGTACCGATGCTGTAAAATAGAAGAAAACTTATCATTCTATATTTCAGCATGTTCCAATACATAATTCTTAAAGTTCGTAATAACAGGTGCCTGATAAACATTCTTCAAAGTTGCCATGTAGAAGAGTCTCTCCCAGGACGGAGTGGCAATCTCTATGATTGAAACCGGCAAGGAGGAAAGAATCGGCATTCGTGGTACAACTGCGATGCCGAATCCGGCACTGACTAATCCGGCAACCCCCTGATCTTCTTCCATCGAGTAAGCAATCTGTGGGTATCCGCCACAATTTTCAAATAACTTGTCAATCACATGTCTTAAACCGCTTCGCTTAGAAAAAACGATATGTGGATACGTAAGCGATTCTTTTAGATTAATCGAAGTTTTTCCGTCCAAAGGATGTCCTTTAGGTACAATCAGTACAAGCTCTTGTTTTGCAACCGGAACAAACTCAACGAGAGGTTCGTTGTCCATCTTGGAACAAAATGCGATGTCGTATTTTCGCTCTTTTAATCCCTGGATCATGTCGGAAGTAAGTCCGGTCGAACTGTGAAAATGAAAATCAATCTTTTTGTTAGGGGTGGAATCTAAAAAACCTTTCACAAAGTTCGGAACAACTGCACTGCTGAGCGTACGGAGTTGAACAATATCGATGCGGCCTTCCCCAAACCCGGTCATCTGCAGTTTATTGATACTTGAATCCAGCATATCCAAAGCCTGTTCCACATCGACAAGAAAAGCCTGTCCACATTTTGTGAGTACAACGTTACGTCCATCTTTTTCAAAGAGTTTTACTCCGAGCTCACTTTCCAGAGATGAGATTGCATGACTTAAGCTTGGCTGAGTGATAGAAAGAATCTCCGCAGCCTTTGTGTAGTGTTCTAAATGAGCGAGAGTAACAAAATATCTAAGATGATAGAGATTCATAAAGTCTGGTACCTTCCTTATAAAAATTTGTATCTTCCCATTTAATCAGGTTCATTTTATATCTATTTGGTAACTGTTCAGAGCCAAGCAAAATTTCATAAAACAGATGTAAAATGCTTGCATTTTTAAGACTGTTTTTGAAATTTTATTTGGCGGATACGCCACACCGACGAAATGCGTAGCATTTTGGAGGTTGGCTCTGAACAGTTACTCTATTTGAGGGATAAATACGCAATAATGCTTATTGATAATAATATCGTAACACGAAGTGTAAATAAAATCTATAAACAAAATGCATGGATTGTGATAGAATTACTAATTTGTCATTTATTTAACAAGCAGATATAATAAAAACAGAAAAAAATAACAAGATTGAACAGGAAAATCCAATGGATTATATTCAATTTTTACAATGGAGGAAGAATTATGTCAAAGAAAAACCCAATCACAGTAAGTTCATGGACACTTGGAGATCAGTGCAAATTTGAAGATCGTGTAATCGCTGCAAAGGAAGCAGGATATGAAGGAATCGGTCTTCGCGCAGAGACTTATGTTGATGCATTGAATGAAGGACTTCATGATGAAGACATTCTTGCAATTCTTGACAAACATGATATGAAAGTAACAGAGGTAGAGTACATTGTTCAGTGGTGTGAGGAACATCGTTCTTATGAGCAGAAATACAAAGAGCAGATGTGTTTCCATATGTGCGAACTCTTTGGAGTAGGCCACATCAACTGTGGACTGATGGAAAATTATTCTGTTGAGTACACAGCACAGAAATTAAAAGAACTTTGCCAGAGAGCAGGAAAATACATCATTGGTGTTGAGCCGATGCCATACAGCGGAATTCCGGATCTTAAGAAAGGATGGGAAGTTGTAAAAGCTTCTGGATGCGACAACGCAATGCTCATTCTTGATACATGGCACTGGGTAAGAGCAGATCAGCCATACGATATCCTTACACCGGAGATTGCCAAGAAAGTTATTTCTATCCAGATCAATGATGCTTATGAAAGACCATATGCAGCATCTATTTTAAGAGATGAGTCTATGCACGATCGTCTTGCACCGGGAACAGGAGCAAAAGATACAGCAGGATTTGTTAAGATGATCAAAGACGCAGGAGTTGATCCGAAGGTTGTTGGTGTAGAAGTTATTTCTGATGCAATTCTTGGAAAAGGACTGAAAGAAGCAGCTGCTTATACATATGAAAATACAGAGAAAGTATTAAAAGAAGTTTGGCCAGAGTTGGTAGACTAATTTGAAAAAACAGATGATGCCAAAGAGAGAGGTAAAATGATGAAATTCAAAAATATGTTTTCTCCGATTCAGATTGGACCTATGACAGTTAAAAATCGTTTTGTGGTTCCACCGATGGGAAATAATTTCGCAAATTCAGACGGAACATGGAGTGACGAATCTGTGGCTTACTATGGTGAGCGTGCGAAAGGTCAGTTTGGTCTGATCACAATTGAAGCGACTGTAGTACATAAAGGAGCGAAGGGCGGTCCTAAGAAACCATGCCTTTATGATGACAACAGCATTGAAAGCCTAAAGAAAATTACAGATGCCTGCCATGAAGAAGGTGCAAAGGTATCTATCCAGCTTCAGAATGCAGGACCGGAAGGAAATGCAAAGAATGCAGGAGCACCGATCCAGGCTGCTACAGCAATTGCATCAGCAGATGGAAGAGACATTCCTGAAGAAGTATCTACAGAAAAAGTGTATGAGCTTGTAAAAGGATATGGTGAAGCAGCAGAACGTGCAATGAAAGGTGGAGCAGATGCAGTAGAGATCCACATGGCGCACGGCTATCTTGTAAATTCATTTATGTCACCAAGAACAAATAAGCGTGTCGATGAATTTGGCGGAAACTTTGAGAACAGAATGAGATTTTCACGTCTCATTATTGAAGAAGTAAAGAAGAAAACAGAAGGAAAGATTGCTGTTCTTGCACGTATTAACAGTACAGAAGATATGTTTGGAGGACTTGATAATCACGATATGTGTGCAGTTGCTTCTTATTTCGAAGATTGCGGAATTGATGGTCTTCACGTATCCCGTGCAGTACATTTAAAAGATGAGTATATGTGGGCTCCGACAGGAATTCACGGCGGATTCTCAGCAGAGCTTGTTGCAAATATCAAGAAATGTGTTTCTATTCCGGTTATTACAGTTGGAAGATATACAGAACCACAGTTTGCAGAACAGATCGTTAAAATGGGAAATGCAGATTTAGTAGCATTTGGACGTCAGTCACTTGCAGATCCGCACACACCACAGAAAGCAATGGAAGAAAGATTGGAAGATCTTACACCATGTATCGCCTGTCTTCAGGGTTGTGTTGCCAATATGTATGCAGGTAAACCAATTTGTTGTCTTGTAAATCCGGTACTTGGGCATGAAAAAGAAGGACTGCCAAAGACTGAGAAGGTGAAAAAAGTTTACGTGATCGGCGGAGGTGTAGCAGGTATGTGTGCTGCATTTACAGCGAAGAGACGCGGACATGATGTAACATTATTTGAAGCTACAGATAAGCTTGGCGGTAATATGAGACTGGCTGCATATCCGCCAGGAAAAGGTGATATCACAGGCATGATCAGAAGTTACATTGTAAAATGTGAAAAAGCCGGAGTTAATATCAAGATGAATACAAAAGTAACTGCACAGATGTTGAAAGAAGATACACCGGATGCAGTGATCCTCGCAACAGGAGCTGAGACTTTAGTACTTCCATTTATCAAAGGTATTGAAAATCCGGATATCGTTTATGGTGTTGACTGCCTGGAAGGAACACGCTCGATAGGACATAAAGTCTTAGTTGTTGGTGGCGGTATGGTAGGTGCAGAGACAGCAGACTTCTTAGCAGAGCAGGGACATGAAGTAGCCATTATCGAAATGAGAGATGCGATCGGACCGGATGTGATCCATGAGCACAGAATTTTTCTTATGGAAGCATTTGAGAAATATGGCATCAAACAGATTACAAGTGCAGCTGTATCAGAGATCTTCTCAGATGGTGTAAGTTACAAAAATGCAGCAGATAAATCAGACGAGACGATCTACGAGGCAAGAGGATTCGATACAGTTATTCTCTCTATGGGATTCAGCTCACGTTATACACACCGTGATGGACAGAACGTAGTTTATGACTTTGCAGAAGAATTAAAAGACATCGTACCAGAAGTCCACATGGTAGGTGATGCAGTAAGAGCACGCCGTGCACTGGATGCCACAAAAGAAGCATATGAGGTTGCATTGAATTTATAAATGAAATTATATCAGGAGGATTAGAATCATGGAAAAAAGAATTTCTGGACACACAGGCTTAATGGGATTATTTGGATCACCGGTTGGACATTCAGGATCACCGGCAATGTACAACTTCAGTTTCCAGCATGACGGATTAGATTATGCATATCTGGCGTTTGATGTAACAGAGGAAGAAATGCCAAAAGCATTTGAGGCAATTCGTTTATTCAAAATGCGCGCTGGTAACTTTACAATGCCATGCAAAAATATTGCAGCAAAGTTAGTCGACAAACTTTCTCCGGCAGCAGAGATCATCGGAGCATGTAACGCATTTGTAAATGATAATGGTGTGATCACAGGATACATTACAGATGGTGTTGGATTTGTTAAAAATCTTGAGATCAACGGTGTATCTGTAAAAGATAAAAAGATTGTTGTACTTGGTGCCGGTGGAGCAGCTACAGCTATTCAGGTTCAGTTAGCACTGGACGGAGCAAAAGAAGTTAACATTTTCAATGTGAAAGATAAATTCTATGAAAGAGCAGAAGGAACAAAGGCTAAATTAGCAGAGAAGTGTCCGGACTGTGTTGTTACTGTAGATGATCTTGCTGATAAGGCGAAACTGGAAGAAGAGATCAAAACTTGTGATATTCTTATCAATACAACGATTATGGGAATGAAACCTCACGAGGATGTAACTCTGGTTGATAAATCTTTATTCCGTAAGGATCTTGTTGTTGCAGATACTGTATACAATCCAGAGAAGACAAAGATGATCCTTGAAGCAGAAGAAGCAGGATGCAAAGCAATCGGTGGTGCAGGAATGCTTCTGCAGCAGGGGGCAGTTAACTACGAACTGTTTGTTGGAAAAGAGATGCCACTTGCTGAGTATCAGGAATTTCAGAAGGCTCAGGCCAAATAATTACATTCACAAAAGGAGAATGATGGAATGAGAGCAAAGAAATATTTGTGGTCTATCCTCTGTGTATATTTTTGCTATTTAACACATGGTATCCAGGCTATCATTTTAAGTCAGAACAACGTAAACTTTGCAAAACAGTGGGGATTCAATATGGCAGACCCACAGTCAGCAGCATATGCAGCAGGTCTTGCAGCGGTAAGTACAGCAGTTGCATGGACAGGCTTTGGTAAATTCGTCAGCGTCTGGATCGGTGGAGAGATTTCGGATCATGTAGGACGTAAAAAATTAATGATCGGTGGAGCAGCATTATATATTCTGTGCTTCCTTGGATTCTTATTTACAAAAAGTGCATTAGTCGCTTCTGTATGTGGATTTGTTTCAGGAGTTGCAACATCCGGTTTTTGGGATGCATCAGGATATCCGGCTGTACAGGAAGCTTATCCGGCAGCACCTGGATCTGCACTGATCGGAATCAAATTTTTTGTTTCTGTTTCCGGTATGATTTATCCATTCCTGGTTGTTCATAACGCAAGCAGCGGAAACTGGAAATTAAATGTTATTATTCCGCTTGTGATGTCGATTGTTTGTCTTGTACTTGCAATTATTGCACCGTTTGCTTATGATGATCAGAAGAAAGCGTCAGAAGGAAAGAAAGACAAATCCGACAATGCAGTGCAGGCAGAGATTGATGCAGCGAAGGCTGCAATGCTTGTAAAGCCAAACAAGTTTATCGTATTTCTTGTCATGTTTTATGCGTTCCTCTGCATGGCGATCATGTATGGCGCACAGCAGTATACAAAAGCATTTGGACTTTCCGTATGTGGACTTTCCGAGATTCAGGCAGCAGGTATGACTTCTATTTATACGATCGGATCTATCTGTGCAGTACTTTTCTGGGCGTTCATGATGGCAAAATTAAAATGGAATCCGCTGAAGGTTGTACTTATTGATTCTATCTGTACAGCAGTTGCACTTGCGGGTGTACTGTTTATCCATCAGGTGGCAATCATTTACATCGCTATCGCAATGTTGGGATTCTTCGCAGCAGGAGGTGCTCTTCAGACTGGTCTTGCAGTTGTTCAGTTATTTAACCCAGGACCGAAGGGAAGAAATACTGGTATTTATTACACATTTATGGGTGCGGCAAGCTACCTGATTCCAGTAGTGGCAGCACAGCTTACAAAATCATCAGGCGAGGCCAGTGCAGTATACAGCCTCATGATCATGTTGTTAGTATTTGCAATCCTTGCTATTTTAAGTTCTCTCTACTTAGTAGCACAGCACAAAAAAATCTTCGGGAAAAGTGCATTATAGGAAGTAACATAGTAACAATCTCAATTCATACGAAAAAAATGGACTGTTGTTCCAAAAGATGTTATCATCAAGAAGAATGCAGTCCAATTTTTTGAGATTAAATTGTTAAAAAATAGACACTTGTAAATCAGAAAATGAAGGAGGAGCTTAAAAGATGAGTCCGAAAGGAACAAGAAAAGCCAATGAACTTCCCTATATTCCACTCGGCCCATTTCAGTGGCGTATTCCGGGAATTCATTACAAATTAGAATATGTAGAATTTTTTCAAGGTCTGATCCTTGGCGCTACTGCGTTAAGTTCGATCCCATATCTGACGGATAATCTTGGACTTCCGTATGAACTCGCATGGAGCTGCGTCATCATTGAAGTATTTATGTACATGCTTCATGGATGGTTAGGAGATCCGGTTGTCCCGGGATGGATCACACCGACATTACCATTTACACTGGCATATTTAAATGGATTCCCAAAAGGACCGGAGCGTATTCAGGCAATGATTGCATTGCAGCTGCTTGTTGCATTTGTATTTATATTTATGGGAATTACCAGGCTTGCAGATAAATTTGTGAATGGTGTGCCGAATTCAATCAAAGGCGGTATTCTGATTGCAGCACCGATTACAGTATTGCAAGGACAGCTCTCAGATGGAAGCCAGCTGATGACTGCGCCAATCGCAACACTTTCCGGTACATTGTTACTTGCGTTTTTGAGTTTTTCACCGTTTTGTGAAAAGAACAGAGAAAAATACAAAATATTGGATATCATGGCAAAATATGGAAACTTATTCCCATATCTGATTGCTATGTTAGCAGGAGTAGTGCTTGGAGAATTGTCAAAACCGGTTCTCGAACTTGGAACGCTCATCCGAATTCCTGACTTTAGTAATATTTTCCACACAGTCAGTATTTTTGCAGTCGGATTTCCACCGATTTCAAAATTTATAAGTGCAATTCCGTTGGCGCTGATCTGTTATGTGCTTGCGTTTGGAGATTTTGTTACATCACAGACGTTGGTAGAGGAAGCACAGGACAGCAGAAGTGACGAATATATAGACTTTAATTCAAGCAGATCAAACCTGATCAGTGGTCTTAGAAATCTGATCCTTGCAATTTTTGCACCGTTCCCACCGCTGGCAGGTCCGCTTTGGATTGGTATGACTGTATCTGTTGCAATGCGTTATAAAGAAGGAAAGAAAGCAATGAAATCTCTGATCGGTGGAATGAGTTCTTTCCGTATGGCAACATTCATCAGTGTTATTTTAGTGCCGATCGTGTCATTCATGAAACCAATCATGGGTGTGGGTTCTGCGATTACTTTGTTATTCCAGGCATATGTATGTGCAAGAATCGGTATGGATTATTGTAAGACGAGTACAGATAAAAGTATTGCCGGAGTAATGGCAGCAGTGCTTGCATTCAAAGGTTCCGGATGGGCTTTGCTTGTAGGTTTTGCAATGAACATCTTACTGTCTAATATGGAATTTCAGAAGAAGAAATTAGAGATCTCAGAGACAGAACAAAACTAATAAAAGAATTCAACAGGAGCAGTTAGTCTGGAAAATAGACTAGCTGCTTTTTGTGTAAAAAAGCAGCTAATCTATTTTTTGAGGACAGACAGATTCTTTCTTTTTTGTTATAATACAATAAAAGGAAAGAACACATTGGATATGTCTATGGAATTTAAAAATGCAGACAGATTCTAAGTTGGAAAAGGAGGAGTCAATATGGGACTTATTAAAGCAGGTATGGGTGCACTCGGTGGAACATTAGCGGATCAATGGAAAGAGTTTTTCTATTGCGAATCTATGCCGAAAGAAGTGCTCGTTACAAAGGGACAGAAGAGAACGACAGGTCGTTCTTCTAATACAAAAGGAAATGACAATATCATTTCTAACGGTTCCGGTATTGCTGTGGCTGATGGACAGTGTATGATCATTGTAGAACAGGGTAAGGTTGTAGAAGTTTGTGCAGAGCCTGGTGAATTTACATATGATACCTCAACAGAACCATCCATTTTCTCGGGCAATCTCGGTGAGAGCATTAAAGAGACATTTAAAACCGTAGCCAAGCGTTTTACTTATGGCGGAGATACAGGTAAGGATCAGAGAATTTATTACTTTAATACAAAGGAAATTCTGGAAAACCGTTTTGGTACAGCGAATCCGATTCCGTTCCGTGTAGTAGACTCCAAGATTGGATTGGATATTGACGTATCAATCCGTTGTTCAGGTGTATATTCTTATAAGATTGTTGATCCACTGTTGTTCTATTCAAATGTATGTGGAAATGTAGAACAGGAATATTCTCGTGAAGAACTTGACAGTACTCTTAAGACAGAATTTATCTCAGCCCTGCAGCCGGCATTTGGCCGTCTGTCAGAGATGGAACTTCGTCCAAATCAGATCGTAACACACAATACAGATCTTGAAAATGCCATGAATACTGCACTTTCAGAGAAATGGGGAGCTCTTCGTGGACTGAAGGTTGTCAGTATTGCTCTTGGATCAGTTATTCTTCCGGACGAGGATGCAGAACTGATCAAACAGGCACAGCGTACAGCTATCATGCGTGACCCTACAATGGCAGCAGCTACACTTGTCGGTGCTCAGGCAGATGCGATGAAGACCGCAGCAGGCAACGAGGCAGGAGCTATGACAGGATTCATGGGCATGGGTATGGCAATGAACGCTGCAGGTGGTGGAATGAATGCACAGAATCTTTTCGCTATGGGACAGCAACAGCAGGCTCAGCAGGCAGCACAGCAGCAGCCGGCACCGCAGGTAAGTCCAGCAGCAGATGGATGGAAATGTGCATGTGGCACCACAGTAACAGGTAATTTCTGTCCAAACTGTGGAGCAAAGAAACCGGAACCGAAACCGGCACCGGGCGCATGGAAATGCTCTTGCGGAGCTACGGTGACAGGCAACTTCTGTCCAGAATGCGGTTCTAAGAGACCGGCAGAGGACGAAGGCTGGACATGTTCCTGTGGCGCAGTAAACAAAGGCAAATTCTGTACGAACTGTGGAGCGAAGAAGCCGGCAGGCGCACCGCTTTACCGTTGTGATAAGTGCGGATGGGAACCGGAAGATCCGAAGAATCCGCCAAGATTCTGTCCGGAGTGTGGAGATATCTTTGACGAGAACGACAGACAGTAACGGATGACCAGCGGTTAGAAAATAACTGCCGGAAACCTGGCACGAAAGAAAGGAGAATGAGTTATGGCAGGCTTGCAGGAATATAAATGTCCTTGCTGTGGCGGTGCAATCGCCTTTGACAGTAAGATTCAGAAGATGAAGTGTCCGTACTGTGATACTGAGTTCGAGATGGATGAACTCAAAGGTTATGATGCAGAGCTGCAGAATGAACAGGCAGATGATATGGAGTGGGATACTTCCGCAGGCAGTGAGTGGCAGGAAGGTGAAACAGATGGTTTGCGCACGTATGTGTGTAAGTCCTGTGGAGGCGAGATTGTCGGAGATGCCAACATGGCAGCAACAACCTGCCCATTCTGTGATAATCCGATCGTAATGATGGGACAATTTTCGGGAGCATTAAAACCGGATCTGGTGATTCCGTTCAAATTAGATAAAAAGGCAGCAAAAGAAGGATTGAAGAAGCATCTGACCGGAAAACGTCTTCTGCCAAAGATTTTCAAGGATCAGAATCATATTGATGAGATCAAAGGTATTTACGTTCCATTTTGGCTTTTTGATACAAATGTAGATGCCACAGTCCGCTATCGGGCAACAAAGGTGCGAATGTGGAGCGACAGTGATTATGATTATACTGAGACAAGTCATTTTATGGTTCACCGGGGTGGAAGTATTGGTTTTGAAAATGTTCCGGTAGATGGATCTACAAAGATGGCAGACGATCTGATGGAATCTATCGAGCCATTCAATATTTCAGATGCGGTGGATTTCCAGACTGCTTATCTTGCAGGATATCTGGCTGATAAGTATGATGTAACTGCCGAACAAAGTATTGAACGTGCCAATAAACGTGTAAAACATTCTACAGAGGAAGCCTTCGCTGAGACAGTAAAAGGTTATGCTACAGTAACAACAGACAATAGCAGTGTACAATTTCATGGCGGAAAAGCAAAGTATGCACTGTATCCGGTATGGCTTCTGAATACGACATGGAACGGAAACAAATACACCTTTGCAATGAATGGACAGACAGGAAAGTTTGTCGGTGATCTGCCGGTAGATAAAGGTGCAGCAGCACGCTGGACAGTGATGCTGGCAGCTGTATTCTCAGTTGTAACGTATGGTGCTGCATGGCTTTTGCACCTGATCGGGCTGTTTTAGGGAGGTGGGGAAATGAAGAAAAAAATTTTATCGTTTATGACGATCCTCATCCTCTGTCTAGGTCTTGCAGTTCCGGCTTTTGCGGAGAAAACAGAAGGATTCGCGAATGAATATCCTCGTGTCATCGACAATGCGGAGCTTCTGTCTGCAGATGAGAGGGAGCTGTTAACCAGTAAGTTAGATGAGATCAGTACGCGACAGAAGGTAGATGTGACGGTTGTCACAACCGATACACTGGATGGACTGACGGTATCTGATTATGCGGAACGATTCTATGAGTCTCATAATTATGGTTATGGACCGGACAAGGATGGAACAATACTTCTGATCAGCATGGAAGATCATGACTGGTATATGGCAACTTACGGATATGCTATTACAGCATTTACGGATGCAGGTATCCAGTACATAGGAGAAGAGATGACGGGTGATTTGTCTGATGGTGATTTTGCGGCAGCATTTGATAGATTTGCTGATGAGTGTGATGATTTTATTACGCAGGCAAAAACCGGAGAACCTTATGATATCGATAATGAACCACAAAAACCAATGTCATGGATCTGGATTCCGATTTCATTAGTAGCTGGTATCGTCCTTTCATTGATTGTTGTTGGCACTATGAAATCAAAGCTGAAAACAGTACGTTTCCAGGCAGCAGCTAATAATTATGTGAAAGCTGGAAGTATGAATCTTACTGAGAGCAGAGACATATTCCTGTATAATACAATGACAAAAACGAAAAAAGAGAAAAATGATTCTTCCAGTGGTGGCGGCGGAAGCAGTACACATACAACATCTTCCGGAAGCACTGCCGGAGGCGGTGGCGGAAAATTCTAGGAGAGATGTCCGGATACAGAATACCGGGGCAATTTTAATAGTGAAAAAAGAGAAGCAATTTCCCAAATGATTGGGAATCGGCTTCTCTTTTTTAATGCTGTAATTATCTTTTCACATCCACAAAATATTTCCTGAACTCATCATAAAGACACGGCTGTCCCCAGTAGAATCCCTGGCAGTAATCCGGTTTCAGAAGTTTCATCTTCTGTAATTCGTCTTCTGTCTCAATACCTTCAATACAAAGTTTCAGACCAAGATTATGAATCATGTTACTAAACTGATTTAACAGATAATATTCCTTTTTGTCTGTGATTGCCTTTGAAGTAAAACCACGATCGATCTTAACAATATCAGGGTGAAGTTCACTCAGATAATGAAAGTTGGAATAACCGGTTCCAAAATCATCCAACGCTAATTGCAAGCCGGCCTGTTTTAATTCTTTCAGGAAGTTTTGAGCCTTTTCATTTTTTTCAAGCAGAATACTTTCTGTCAGTTCGATTACAATTGCAGTGTGCGGAAGACCAAAAGCGTTCATCTCGCTGATAAGGTCTGTAATAACACCTGATTTTGTGATCTGCACCTGGGATACATTAATATTAACTTTGAAATCAGGAATTTGCATCCGGATTTTCCGGCAAGCAGTTATTGCTTCTCGCATGAACCAGCGTCCGGTTGGAATAATCAGTCCGCTTGTCTCTAAAAGTGGTATAAATTCAGCCGGCGAGATCTGTGCAAATTTTTTAGAAGTAAAGCGTATCAGAACCTCTGCTCCGGTCAGTCTGTCCTGGCGGATATCCATGATTGGCTGGAAGCATACTGAGAATCCACGGAAATCATGATTTACTGCTGAATGAAGCTCATTTGTGATCTCGCGGATACGTAAGAAATTCTGGTACTCTTCTTCCTGGAATATATAACAGCAGTTTCTTCCATGCTGCTTAGCCACGGTCAGCGAAAAGTCAGTTCGCTTTATAATCTCTTCATAACCGGTCCGTGATAGATCCGGAAGCGGCAGGATACCGGCAGAAATAGTAAATACTGCAGCAAAGTTGTTTTCTTCAATAAACTGATTAATATGTTTGCATATGTGGTCATAAAGGTTGGATGCTGTTGTCATATCAGAGGATGTTGTATCTAATATAATAAATTCATCTGAAGCTATCTTGTAGACCTTTTGGCTATCCGAGATACAGGATAAGATGCAGGACGCTGTTTCTCGAAGAATGTAGTCTCCGTAATCCCATCCATAGTTTTCATTAATCATTTTAAAACCGTCAATTCCGATATGAAGTAGGAAGCCTTTATTAAGCGTAGAAACCGAATTTTTGAAATATTTTTCTAAAGAAGTTTTTCCGAGAAGTCCGGTAATATTATCTGCTTTCTGTCGGTTACCAATTTCATTGATGCATCCGATCAGATAGATCGGCTCTTGCTGATCGTCACGTACGATATAGCCACGGCAGTTGATCCAGACGGGTTCCCTGTTAAGATCCAGCCAGCGGTACTCCATATTATATGTGTTCCGGTCTGTGTTGAGCAGATCATCCAGTTCCGCTTTCAGAAGCGGATAATCTTTTTTGTATACGAATTCTTTAAGTTCTTTTGTCATATTATGGAATTCATTTCCAGGCAGACAGAAACGATCTAAAGCTTGTGGAGCAATATAGAAAAAGTCGGTTCTGAAATCCAGCATATATAGGAAACCATCTGTGCTTGGGCTGAGCAGATTGATGATATTACATAATTCTTTGAGCGAAAGATCCTGATAATTTTCTGTGTGGCTGAAGATTTCTTCATGCAGCTTTTCCTCGGTAGATGTTCCTGTATTAATAAGCGTGTTGGCAGTCAGAAGTTCTGAATTGCCTGCATATGCAAGTTTCCGCTTTCGTTTTATGCGGTACAGCATGAGATCACTTCGTTTTGCAAGGTCTTTAAAAGTACTATCCATTTCCGGAAGAAAACAGGCATATCCGGAGGAAATACTTAATGGATAGTTAAATGTATGCGCTGTTGCTTCTAAAGTTTGATTTAATTGAGCAATTCTGTCTTCGATATTATTTTCCTTATTCTTATTGTAGAAATATGCAAATTCATCTCCACCAATGCGGAAAAGATTTTCTTTTTCAGGAAAGAATTGCTTAATGCACTGAGAGCATAACTGCAGAGCTTCATCGCCTTTCTCATGTCCAAACCGGTCATTAATTATTTTCAGATTATCCAGGTCAAAAAGAATAAAACCGGTAGTGTGAAGTTCGTTTTTCTGTTCGTTAAGACGATTCACTTTCTTTTCATAGGCATTTCGATTCATAGTATCTGTAAGCAGATCCGTGTTCGCAAGTTTCTGTAGGTAAACAAGCTTTTGTTTCTGGAGATATTGATCATAAAAACGTGATACCTGGATCCAGACCAGCAAAAGGATGAATAGCATCGTTCCCAATGGAAGGAAGATGGAGGTTTGTTGAAAATGCCGGATATAGTAAGCAATAAGTTCTGCAGCACCCAATGCCATGACCAGATACATTGGATATTTAAAATGTCTGGCAGCTTCATTTTGTAATTTTATAGATTCATAACGAATCAATGTTACTGTATAAATTACATTCACCAGCATGATCAGATGAGTTATCGGAAGAATGCGGAAGATATCGATGATTCCTGCACATTGAAGCAATACTGCCGCTGCTATATTGCACAGATAGAGAATGGACAGGTGTACAGCTCCTTTACGATATTTGCTTTTACAGATATCATATAGAATAAAGTTAAAAGGTACTGGAAAAAGGAAAAAGTAAAGTAGTCTATAAAATAAAGTGCTCTTGAATCTGGAATTAAAAACTGCAGAAAACCACATTGCTTTAGAGTCCAAAGTGTGATCAAAAGAGAAAAAACACCAAGGTTCAGGAAAATCATGTAGGATTCATCTGACGAATATTTATCATTTTTCCTCATTATAGAAAAGCATAAAATCAGGCAGATGATTCCTAACGATAAGATTTCGCAGCTTAGAACCAATGAACAGAGACTGTTGCTCAGGATCTTCAGGGTACAGTCTCCTTTTGTCCCTCCAAAAAGATGGAAAGAATTTCCGTAGTAGTCTGAATATACAGGAATAATCCTGACCTGCAAGTGTTTTCCATCACTGTTTTTTGGAAGATCGACAATATGCCAACAAGAGCCGGGAGACTTCATGAATCTTAATGTGTCAGTATCATTTCCAAATTCATAGATTTTCTCTCCATCAAGCAATACCTCAGCTCGGGTATGGGTTGTCTTGAACAAAATGGATTGTTGATTCTGAAAAGAATCTGGAAGAATGACATCTTCAATTCGAATATTATCTTCGGATCGTTCAGTTGTCACAAGCTGGGTTGTATTGTCAAAAACTAAATGTTCACGGGTCGTATTTTGATGAAAGATCCAACCTGAAAAGACAGTGCCAAACAGGATGAACAGGATTAAAGAGATCCATAATTTTTTCTTAAATTTCATAACTTTTTCCCTTTATAGAATATCACTTCCATCCGGGATCTTGGAAATAATCGTTCGATTAGTCCTGAACAGAAAGATAAGTGAGACAATCAGTGACATGATCTCAGCAGTCAGGAAAGCCCACCATACTGCATGAAGCCCACCAAATTTTGCCAGTACATATGCAGCCGGAATCAGTACTACAAGCTGACGCATGATGGATACGATCATACTGAACACGGCCTTTCCAAGCGCCTGGAATACAGTACCGCAGATGATGCCGAACCATGCAAGTAAGTAATGGATACCGATGATACGAAGCGCAGGGACTCCGATCGTAAGCATATCAGCAGATGCGTTGAACATTCCAAGAAGTACCTGCGGAACTAATTCAAAGCAAAGGAATCCGAAGAGCATAATGCAAAATGCTGTTGCCATACTGAGCTTGATCGTCTTGACCATACGTTTTCTATTCTGCGCACCGTAGTTGAATGCAATGATCGGAGTGATACCGTTATTCAAACCGAAGACAGGCATGAAGAAAAAGCTCTGCAGTTTGAAATACACTCCGAATACGGCAGTTGCAGTAGATGAAAATGTGATCAGGATACGGTTCATGGAGTATGTCATAACAGAACCAATCGACTGCATGATAATAGATGGAATACCGATTGCATAAATTGTTCTGATAATTCTTCCGTCCGGCCGGAAACCACGGAACTGAAGCCTTACATCCGGGTTGAATTTATGATTACATGTAAATGAAACAAGTGCTCCGACACACTGTCCGATGACCGTAGCCACGGCAGCACCTGTAACCCCCATCTTCGGGAAACCAATCAGACCAAAGATCAGGATCGGGTCAAGAATGATATTCGTAACCGCACCGCATAACTGAGAAGTCATACTGAAAATGGTTCTTCCTGTGGAAGTGAGCAGTCGTTCAAAGCAAATCTGTGCCAGCAGTCCCATAGAGAAGATCATAACAGTGCTCAGATAATCGATTCCCATTTCCATGATCTCAACATCTGCATTTCCAATCTGGCTTGCATAGAAAGGTTTTACAACTGTAAAGCCAAGGATAAGGAATACAATATAACTTATGATATAAAGAAAAGCTGCGTTAGATGCAATCTTATTTGCCTCGTCAGTTTTTTTTGCTCCGAGTGCTCTGGAAAGAAGTGCATTCATACCAACGCCGGTACCGGTTGCAACTGCGATGAGCAGCATCTGTAACGGGAAGGCGAGAGAGACTGCGGTAAGAGCATTCTCTGACAGTTTTGCTACAAAGATGCTGTCTACAATATTATAAAGTGCCTGCACTAGCATGGAAACCATCATCGGTAAGGACATGTTGAACAAGAGTCTGCCGATCGGCATGATTCCCATTTTGTTTTCTGCTGCAGGGGCAGAAGCTGTTTTTTGGTTCATATATTCTCCTGTTATTACTAAAAATTCATTTAAAGTGCCAATTATTAATGATAGCATTATATGGTGTACGTTTCAATAGTTGAAGACTTGAAAATGTCTTAAAGGTCAGTGTGGCATTCGTGAATTATTGTGTTAATAGGTAAAGTCAGTAGAAGTAATAGTAACAACTTGACAGTTTGCGTACTGTATGATATTTTCTAAGTAGTAAGTAGTAAGTAGTAAGTAAAAATAAAAATGGCAATCAGGAAATAGGAGGAAGACAGGTATGAAAGATCTTACATTATCTCAGCAATATGCATTACTTGCGTTGGACGGACAGGAGAGTATTCATCCAAGCGTGGCAAAAAGTGCTGTATTGAGAGCTGTTTCGGCTGCGCGGGTGTTGGAGACAGAATTAGGAAAAGCGGATGCGGATTCATTTTCAGAATTTTCTGCAGAACTGCAGAGAGCGGTACAGACGGCAAAGACGTTGAAGAAAAAAGAGGAGACTCAGATTGAGAAAGAAGTGGCTGCTGTTTTGGAAGCAGAAGAACTTCTAAAGGAAGTACCGGATATTTTGGGCTGTGATATGAATTATGATACATCAGGTGTTGAACTAAAGGCATACCTTAGTGATGAGACAAGTTATATCAGAATAAAAGAAGGACTTCGTGCAGAGATTCTAGAGGATGGTCCAATTAGTCTGGAAGATGCGGTTCTCTTATGGCTTCTCCGTGAAAGTGGCTGTATCCATGATTTATTTTCTGTATCAGAGCAGAACCGTGTAGAAGAGCGTATGACAGAAGCTGCCGTTCAGGATGAGAAGTACCGTGCATTATGGGAAGCAGAATTTCATAATGTTTTTGAAGGATTTATGAATCGGTTTGTGAAGACTAAGAGCAAACTGCTTAAGAATCCATATTTAGAGGGTGTTAATCTTGTATTCCCGTATCTTGACAGAAGAAAATCTGTATTTATTGATATGGTTATTTTTGGAACTAACGTGGCAGACAGAAGAGCTGCGGCTGTAGAATATCTGAAGAAAAAAGGCTTTGCGGTAGAGGAGATCAGAGTAGGCAGTGAGACTTTACTAAAAATAGGCAATATATATTACCGTATCTTCCCAATGACGAAAACAGCATATAAAGTACCGATTCAGGGAGTCAACCTGGTACCGGCATACTGGCAGTAGGAAGAAAGTACTGAAATACTAATTATGTAGACAGTAGAAAAGGTGAGCAGATGTCAAGACAGAGAAGCATGGAAGTAATAGAGCAGGCAGAATATGTGACAATCGGAGAGCTTGTGCGGCTTACGGCAGTGCGTTACAGTACTTTGAAATTTTATACAGAGGAAGGAATGCTGCCGTTCGAGCAGGCAGAAGAGAATCTGACTAGAAGATACCGCAGAGTTGAGAGCTTAGAAAGGATTGCGCAGATTCGTCGGTTAAGAGAACAGAAGAAGACAATTCCGGAGATTAAAGAGATTCTGGGATATGGTGAAGAGTAGAATGCGAAAAGAGGCTGTCATGTGCAGCCTCTTTTTTAAGCATTATTCCTTCCATTCCGGCGAGACAAACAAGATATTTAGATGTTCTAATTGTTTCTTCAAGATAGTTTAAATTCATAATCATCCCTGCCTTTACAAAATGTTGCTGTTAACGAGTTACTATAATGATAGTATAGCATAAGTAGAAATGATTGTCTGAAAATTCAAATAAAAACAGAAGAAAATTTAAAGAAAAACTGGAGAAAATAAAATTTACAGTTGACAATAGCTAAGAAATCAGCTATTATATGAATATAATAATAGTAATTATTACTGAAATAAAAAGGGAGGTAATCACATGGAGAAAAAAGCACTTTACAATCTGTCTTACGGAGTATTTATGTTATCCACACGTTCCGGCGAGAAAGTAAATGGCTGTATTACGAACACATGCATGCAGGTAGCAAATGATCCGGTTCGAATTGCAATATCTGTTTTAAATAGTAATTATACTTGTGATCTGATCAAAGAAAGCGGAATCTTTGCATTGAGTCTGTTAGATGTGCAGTGTTCCTTTGAGACGATCAAGCATTTCGGATTCCAGTCAGGAAGAGATGTGGATAAGATGAAAGATCTGACGCTTCCGGTTGATCAGAATGATATACCATATATGGGATATCAGGCATGTGCTGTAATCAGTGGTAAGGTTCTGGAACAGCAGGATCTTGGTACACATACTCTGTTTATTGCAGAAGTAACAGATGCAAAACTGTTGAATGAGAATGCACCGCTTACTTATGCAGATTACCAGAATCGTGTAAAACCAAAGAAGAAAGAGATACCTCAGGATAAGAAGATCGTTGGTTGGAGATGTAAAATCTGTAATTATGTATATGAAGGCAGCGAACTTCCGGCAGATTTTATTTGCCCGATCTGCGGACATGATGTCAGCGATTTTGAACCAATTTTTGAAAACTAATGGTAATGATTCATTGGTCTTGTCATGTAGTGAACAGATGTGAGATCAGGAATAATTATAAAATGAAGATGAAAAGAAAAGGAGATATGGAATTATGAAATATGTATGTGATTTATGCGGATGGGAATATGATGAGGAGCAGGGATATCCGGAAGGCGGCATTGCACCGGGAACAAAGTGGGAAGATGTACCGGAAGATTTTGAATGTCCGCTGTGCTCCGCAGGAAAGGATCAGTTCTCTGAGGAGTAAAGAGAAATTTTATTTAAAATAATGAAAACAGGTGGTAGAATAGATACAGAACTATTTTATCACCTGTTTTACGTTACGAAAGAGAGGAAGAGAAACATGTATCAGGCAGCAAATGACAGATATGAGAAAATGGCTTATGTACGTTGCGGAAAGAGTGGATTAAAGCTCCCGGCAATTTCACTTGGATTGTGGCACAATTTTGGAGATACAGGCGTCTATGAGAATATGAAGGAAATCCTTCTCACAGCATTTGATAATGGAATCGTACACTTCGATCTGGCAAATAATTACGGACCGGCTTACGGAAGTGCGGAGAAGAATTTTGGCAAGATTCTGAAAGAAGAACTTGGTATGTACAGAGATGAACTTCTGATCAGTACAAAGGCTGGATTTGATATGTGGGAGGGTCCTTATGGAAACTGGGGAAGTAGAAAATATCTTCTTTCCAGTCTGGATCAGAGCCTAAAGCGCATGGGGCTTGATTATGTGGATATTTTCTACCATCACCGGATGGATCCGGAGACTCCGTTGGAAGAGACAATGGGTGCACTTGCAAGTGCAGTTCAGTCAGGAAAAGCACTTTATGTGGGTCTCTCAAATTATGATGGTCCAACATTGGAAAAGGCAGAAGCAATTTTAAGAGATTTGAAGTGCCCATTTGTGATCAATCAGAACAGATATTCTATCTTTGATAGAACAATTGAGAAAAATGGATTGAAAGACACTGCGAAGAAGCTGGAGAAGGGAATTATTGCATTCAGTCCACTGGCGCAGGGACTTCTCACCGACCGTTATCTGAAAGGAATCCCGGAAGACAGCAGAATTATGACGGACGGTCGTTTCCTGAAGAAATCTGCTTTGACAGAGGAAAAACTTGTGAAGATCAGAGAACTGAACGGACTGGCAGCCGGACGAGGTCAGACATTGGCAGAGATGGCATTGAGCTGGATCTTGAAGGATGGTATTGTAACAAGCGTTCTTGTAGGTGCATCAAAACCGGAACAGGTATTGGATAATATCAAGGCAATACAGAATACAGAATTTACAGAAGAGGAGCTCCGCAAGATTGATGAACTGTCGCTGGACTAAGCAGTAAGTTTGTTCATCATGTACTTGTTTTAAGCTAGTTGCCACTTCTAATCTGTGTTATACTGGATAAAAATGAAAGTTGAAAGAGGAGATTTTACTATGGATAGAATAGCAAGCTTTACAATCAATCACCTGGATCTGATGCCGGGTCTGTATGTTTCCAGAAGAGATGCCAAAGGAGACTGTGTGACAACGACATTTGACTTGAGAATCACAGCACCGAACAGGGAACCGGTAGTTGACACTCCGGCACTTCATACGATCGAGCATCTGGCCGCAACATTTCTCCGCAACAGCGAGAAGAAGGATGACGTGATCTACTTTGGACCAATGGGCTGCAGAACAGGATGTTATCTTGTAATGTTCGGAAATCTGGATTCAGAGGATGTACTTGATCTGGTTCTTGAGATGTGTGACTTCATTATTGGATTCGAGGGAGAGATTCCGGGAGCAGCTCCGGAACAGTGTGGCAACTATCAGGAGCAGAATCTGGATATGGCGAAGTATTACATTAAGAAATACAAGGATGCACTGGTGAATGAGCGCAATCTTGTATATCCGGAGTAAAGAAAAATTAAAACATTGAAAAAAGGACAGGTGACTGGTTTGTAAGACCAATCACCTGTCCTTGCTTTAGAGAAAGCAATTCTAATTGTTAATGAGTGCAGCATTTTTATGAATCGTCTCGTCCATGATATTCTGCACATAACTTCCGATATGTTTCTTTACATCCTTATCCAGTTCATTTGGATAGATCGGAGTACCGTATTCGAGAACAACATGTGTTTTCTTGATCTTTGGAAAATGATTCTCGAAAATTTCAGCAGTATTATTCATGGAAATCGGTACGATTGGGCATCCGGTCTTTGTGGCAATCTTGAAAGCACCTTCTTTGAACGGAAGCATAGTTAATTCTTCGCCCTTATTGCGGGTTCCCTCCGGGAAGATACAGATGGAAATACCCTTCTTTACATAATCAATTGCCTGCAGGATTGTTTTCAGTCCTTCCTTTGGATTCTCTCGGTCGAGGAAGAGACAATAGACGAAACGCATCCAGGTGGAAAGAAGCGGAACTTTTTCCATTTCTTTTTTCGCAACATAGCCGGTCAGGTTCTTGCATCTGCTGTAGGTAAGCAGAATGTCAAAGAAGCTGCGGTGGTTTCCGATAAAGAGAACAGGTTCATCCGGTACATTCTCCTCACCGATCACAGTGACTTCCACACCGGTCATTTTCAAAATCACTTTAAATCCCCACTGGACAATACGCAGAGAACTGATGTCACGCGCATGTGGATTAAACTTACCGATCAGCCATTCCACAAAGAAAACAGGAATCGAAAGAATCAGGTAAAGAATCAGAAAAAATGCAACAAAAATAAATCGAAACATACAATATCCTTTCTTTTGTCTTATGAATAATAGAGTCGCCATAATATAAAATAACTACTGGCGCATGTAGCCTTATTATACCGTAGCAGCATAAAAAATACAACTGATGCATAGATTGAAGGGAAATAAAAAATCCGGATGGCGTTACTGTTTACAGTATCTGAAATATTGTAATGAAAAATAAAAAACAAAAGGGCATTTTAACTGTGTTTCTACTGTGTGTCTGTTTTTTTATAAGCGGATGTATTACCAGGATTGAGAAAGAGCAAAAACGAAAAGATCTAGAATATATTCTGATCGACAAGGAGCATCTTCCGGAGGAGCTGACAGAAGTGCTCGGTCAGTTAGAAAAGAAAGCATTTCATTTTGTTTATTCGGATCAGGGAAAAACATATCTTGCAGAAGGATACGGTGCATGTCCGACAACAGGATATACGATTGAGGTGAAGGAACTTTATGAAACGGAGCATGCAGTTTGTTTGCATACAAGTCTGATGGGACCGGCAACTGGTGAAGAGACGAAAGAAATCACGACATTTCCATACATAGTCGTGGAAATCAGTGGAACAGAAAAAGAGGTTATGTTTGATTGAGGAGGAGCAGGATGGAAATTGTGAAGAGAGCGATACGTCTGATGCATGAGGGAAAATGTATTTACGATCAGTTTCAGCTGGACGAAGATTATAACGTTCCGGATGCAAAGGAGGATGTGGGAAATGTAATTGAAGGGATAGTCTGCGTGAAGACGGAAGATATGAAGCTTGTGGAAAATTATCTGAAAATCAGTGGAAAAGCTCAATTTAAGATTTTGTACATGACAGCCTCTTTGGATCCGCAACCGGCAGTTTTAGAAGGAAAGCTTCCATTCGAAGAGATGGTATATGTAGAACAACCGGGAGAGGAAGAATATTTCCTGAAAAATCTCAGAACAGAGTTCAGTGTATCAATGGTGCATTCCAGAAAGCTGAGTCTGCATCTGCTGACAGAGCTTGAAATTGGAAGAACCCAGATGATAAGTGAAGAAGTCACGGAAGATGTGGAAAGCGAGCATGCAGTTTATAAAAAAATGAAAAAGTTTCGTCTGCTTGGATTGTCAGACACAAAAAAAGACACTTATAGAATAAAAGAAGAGATTACATTACCGGGAACGAAGGAGAGTATCAGCCAGATTCTGTTATCCGAAGTGCACGGTAGAAAGTTAGAATTACGCCCGGGGACAGATGAGGTGACAGTCAGAGGAGAACTGCAGGTGTTCTGTCTCTATCTGTCAGAAGAATTGAAGGCAGACTGGGTCAGCCAGGTGATTCCATATGAAGGAAAACTTCTTTGCAATGGCCTGACAGAAGGAATGTTCTATTCTGTGGAACATACGCTGGAGGATACACTGGTTGATATCCGCATGGATGAGGACGGCGAGATGCGGATCCTTGGGATTGAAGGGACATTACTGCTGCGGATGAACTTTTACGAAGAGCAGGAGATGGAGTTGTTAGAAGATATTTACTCTTTGCAAGAGCAGTGTATTCCGGAAAAACAGGAGACGGTTTTTGAAGAGCTTTTAATGCAGAACCAATCCAGATATAAACTAACGGAACGGCTTTCACTTCCAGAATTAAAAGATGATGTACTTCAAGTACTCTGCAGCAGAGGGGAAATCCAGATAGAGCATACGGAGTATAGAGAAGAAGGAATCCAAATAGAAGGAATCCTGCATCTTAGCTTTCTCTACCTGAGAGGAGATGATGCAAGACCATATGGAAGCTGGCAGGGGATGATACCATTCCAACATCTGATCGAATGTTCCGATCTTCCGGAAAATGTACGTTGTACGATGAGTCACCATGTAGATCAGATCCAGGTGTCTATGGCAGGCAGTGAGGCTGTAGAAGTGAGAGCAATTCTTGCATTTGATGCATTCTTACGGCGGGAGGTAGAACTTCAGACAATCGTATCTGTCCTGGAGAAACCGCTGGATCTTGAACAGATGGATAAGAGGCCGGGAATCGTTGGTCATATTGTGCAGGAGAAAGAAGATCTCTGGGAGTTGGCAAAACAGTATATGACTACAGTTGAGGGGATTATGAATGTAAACGAATTGGAAAATGAAAATGTGAAAATAGGGGATAAATTGTTGATTTTTAAAGAAAATATGAGTATACTGTAAGTACTATGTATACAAGATACATTTGTGTAAATTTTCACATCTAGTTCTTTGGAAAACAGCGATGGAGGCACATAGGATGAATCAAATTGAATTAAAAGCACTTGCCAAGATTAATTTAGGCCTGGATGTGCTTGGAAGACGCGAGAATGGATACCATGATGTCAGAATGGTCATGCAGTCTATTTATCTGTATGATGAAGTGAAGATTGCGAAGAAGAAAGAACCTGGAATTACACTGACAACAAATCTGAAGTTTCTTCCAACCGGGGATGGCAATATCGCTTATAAAGCAGCGCAGCTTCTGATGGATGAATTTGATCTGAAAGAAGGGGTTCAGATCACACTGAATAAGCACATTCCGGTAGCTGCTGGTCTTGCAGGAGGAAGCTCAAATGCGGCAGCCGTTCTGTTTGGAATGAACCGGTTGTTTGGGCTGCACCTGACGCAGCAGCAGTTGATGGAACGTGGAGTGAAGCTTGGAGCAGATGTTCCATATTGTATTATGCGCGGAACTGTTCTGGCAGAAGGAATCGGAGAAGAGTTAAGCGTTCTTCCGGCAATGCCGAAATGTACGGTACTGATCGCCAAGCCTCCGATCAGTGTTTCAACGAAGATGGTGTATGAAGCACTGGACTCCAAAGAGATTGTCGAGCATCCGGATATTGACGGAATTCTGGAAGGACTTCGGAAGGGAGATCTTCACAAGGTTGCAGATTCTATGGGGAATGTGTTAGAGGATGTGACAATACCGATGCATCCGGTGATCGCGGATATCAAGCAGGTGATGCAGGATTGCGGAGCAATCGGGGCAATGATGAGCGGGAGTGGACCAACAGTGTTTGGTCTGTTTGAAAACCGGGCATCAGCAAGAGAAGCACAGAAGATGATTCGGGACAAAGGTCTGACAAGACAGGCATACGTAACGAATATACACAACGTTAGGAGGAAGTAAAATGGGAACTGATTTTGAAGTAACAATGAATGAATATCTGCCTCTGAGAGATGTGGTATTTAATACATTGAGACAGGCGATTCTGCGCGGAGAACTGAAACCGGGAGAGCGTCTGATGGAGATTCAGCTGGCGAATAAGCTGGGTGTGAGCCGTACACCGATCCGTGAGGCAATCCGTAAACTTGAGCTGGAAGGTCTTGTCCTTATGATTCCGAGAAAAGGTGCGGAAGTTGCAGAGATCACAGAGAAGAATCTAAGAGATGTGCTGGAAGTGCGCTGTGCGTTAGAAGAGCTTGCAGTACAGCTTGCATGTGACAGAATGGATGAAGAAGGAGTGCGCGAGCTTCGTGCAGCAGCAGAGACGTTTGAGTCTATTCTCAACAGTGATGATATTACACAGATCGCACAGGCAGACGTTGCATTTCATGATATTATCTACGCTGCAACAGATAACCGCAGACTGATCCAGCTTCTGAATAATCTGCGCGAACAGATGTATAGATACAGAATTGAATATCTGAAGAAGAAAGAATGCTACCCACAACTGTTGAATGAGCATCAGACAATTATTGATGCGATTGCCGGACATGATAAAGAGCTGGCTACAAAGTTTACAAGCCAACATATTAAGAACCAGGCAGAAACGGTTGTTGGCACTATCCGTGAGAAAGAAGAAAATGCTTAAAGAATAAAGAATGTGCCTCGGCACATTCTTTATTGTATATGTATGGAATTCATTTTTGTGGAAAGACTCCATGTATGAACAAAATTGATTTATCATGTTACTGTTCATAGATGGAGGATGATATTATGAAGAAACGGTTTGCATTGATCAAAAGAAAGTTGAAATCTGCCCGGGAAGAAAAACTGTCGGGAAGAGTAGAGATTTTTTCAGTGGCAGCGGGGCTTCTGATCGCTGCTTTTTTCACAGGAATGATATATACAAAACAAGAATTATATGCACAGGAAGAAACACAGAAGCACCTGGCGCAGGAAGTGTTTCGCTTCCATGTGTTAGCGAATAGTGACAGCGAAAAGGACCAGAATCTGAAATTGCAGGTAAGAGATGCAGTATTGGATTATATGAAAGAAGAATTGTCAGAAGAACCGGAAGAGAAACAGTGTCTTAAGCAGACTGTGCAGTGGGCACGTACACATACAGATGAGATCCGTGCAATCGGAGAAAAGACAGTTGCGGCGGCAGGAGAAGATCAGAGTGTGAATGTGGCTGTGACAACCTGTTTTTTTCCTGACAGGACTTACGGTGATATGACATTTCCGGCGGGGAATTATCAGGCACTGCGGGTGGAACTGGGGAGTGCAGAGGGACATAACTGGTGGTGCGTGCTTTATCCGAATCTCTGCTTTCTGGATACAACGAATGCAGTGATTCCTGATAAAGGAAAGAAACAATTGAAACAGGTACTGACGGAAGAAGAATATTCCAAAGTGACAGCAAATACAAAGTTTAAGATTGGCTGGTATTTTTGGAAATAAGGAATAAAAGAGGTTAAGAAAATGTATGAATTTGACAGTAGAGTACGTTACAGCGAGGTAGATCATCACGGTACGATGACAGTTCCGGCGTTGATCAATTATTTTCAGGACTGCAGTACCTTCCAGTCGGAGGATCTTGGAATTGGTACAACGGTTCTGAAGGAAGAGAAAAGAGCGTGGCTTTTATCTTACTGGCAGGTGATCCTGAATCGGAAACCGGAGCTTGGTGAGAAGATCACAATCGGAACATTTGCAACAGAATTCAAGGGATTGTTTGGAAACAGAAACTTTTATATGAAAGATGCAGATGGAAAATATCTCGCCTGTGCGAATTCAGTCTGGGCATTTATTGATACAGAGACAGGAAGACCAACCAGGCCGCAGCCAAAGGATGTTCAGTTGTATGGAGTAGAAGAACCACTTGATATACCATATGAGGGAAGAAAAATCCGACTTCCGGAAGAGACAGATGATCTGGAAGCATTTCCGGTCAGAAAGTATCATATTGACACAAATGAGCATGTGAACAACTGTCAGTATGTGCAGATGGCATTGGAATTTCTTCCGGATGATCTTCAGATCGCACAGCTGCGTGTAGAGTATAAAAAGGCAGCTGTACTGGGAGATATGATTTATCCGAAGCTGAGTAAAGAAGCAGACAGAATCGTTGTGGAACTCTGTGACGAACAGGCAAAACCATATGCAGTTCTGGAATTTAAAGAAGAAATATAAAAGAAGAGATAGAATAGAAAAACTCCCGGATATTCCTACAGAAATTTCTGTGAACATTCGGGAGTTTTTTGTTGCGAACAAGTAACGTTCGCAGGTGATATTTACTTATCAAGACTTGCCAGGACATCTTCCAGAACATCCTCAACAGAATCAGTTACTTCATCCGCATAGTAGGATACACCAGGTGCACTGTTTGACATTGCGTAGCTGTGACCGACCAGTTCAAGCATTTCCAGATCATTATACTGATCTCCGAATGCCATACATTCTTCCGGCTTTACATGGAATAATTTCATCAGGTTAGAAAGAGCAGCACCTTTATTTGTTCCCGGAGCAATGAAGTCAATCCAGATATTTCCGGAAGTAACAACCTTAATCTCTGCACCGAACATTTCTTGTAAGTGTTCTAAATATTGCATGATTACTTTTGTGTCATCAATCATATTACAGATTGCAATCTTGAGAAATGGACCTTCGATTTTGCTTAGGTCGTCTACAATTTTTGTTGTGTTCTGCATGACATTTACAATATGATTTACAAAAGCTTCGTGATTATCTTCGATCAGACAAGCATCTTCTCTGGAAATGAGAATATCAAAATTCGGTGATTTTTTCACTTCATCTATAATGCGGCAGGCAAGGTCATCTGCAATTATTCCGCGAGAGATTACCTTTCCCTGATGAATACAGATGGAACCATTTTCTCCAATATAGGAAATCTCGTCCTTAATCTCAGAAAACAGTCTACGCTCATTATCATATTGGCGTCCGCTTGCAGCAACAAAGTGAATGCCTTTTTGTGTCAGTTCATGAATCAGCTCTATGGCACGAGGAGTCAGTTTCTGTGCTCCGTTATGAAGAAGCGTACCATCAAGGTCGCTTGCGATTAATTTGATCATATGTAAAATCCTCCTGATTATTCTGCAATAACTTCTTCAGCACGTTTCAGTGCAGCGCTGATATTCGGCTGGAAGTTCTCTTTTCCAACCAGCTCTGTGAATCCGGCTTTCTCCATAACTTTCATTGGCTGTTCGTTGACGTGGGAGAAGACAACCGTAATTCCCTTTGACTCACAGACTTCTACCAGATCAACCAGAGCATTCATAGCAGTACTGTCCAGCGCAGGAACGCTTCGCATACGAAGAACGAGGCAGGTAGTAAAATCTTTTACGACAATGTGTTCAATCGCACTTGCTGCTCCGAAGAACAGAGGGCCTGAGATTTCGTAGACACGGATCTGAAGAGGAAGTTTCTGAAGGCGTTCATCGACATCCGGGGTATCATCATCCACATAAGTCCAGCTGTTGACGTGTGTTTCTTCGCTCATACGCTTGATAAAGAGCAGGCAGGCAAGAACCATACCAATCTCGATCGCTACGACCAGGTCGAAGAGTACTGTCAGGATAAATGAAGTAAAAAGTACAATGACATCACTCTTTGGAGCAGTCTTAACCAGTTTTACAAAGGTACGCCACTGGCACATATTGTATGCAACGATAAACAGGATTGCTGCGATTGTTGGCATTGGAATCATTCCGGCATATGGCATCAGTACGACAAGCACAATGACCAGTGTAATGGAATGAACGATTCCGGCAATCGGAGTACGTCCTCCGTTTTTGATATTTGCAGCAGTTCTTGCAATCGCTCCTGTCGCGGGGATTCCACCGAAAAGGGCAGAAGCAATGTTGCCGGCTCCCTGGGCTACAAGTTCCATGTCGGAACGGTGTTTGCCGTTGATCATTCCGTCTGCGACAACACAGGAAAGCAGAGATTCAATCGCTGCAAGAACAGCAATCGTAAATGCGTTCGGAAGAGCATTTTGAACAACTTCAAGTGATACAGCCGGAAGATGGAAGGATGGGAGTGAGTTGCTGATCGTATAAAGATTTCCAATTGTAGAAACTTTTAACGGCAGGAACTGAACCATCAGGATTCCAACGATAACTGCGATCAAAGATCCAGGGATTCTTTTAAAGATGTATGGTGCAATGATCAGAACAGCAAGACTTACTGCACCGACGATCAGTGCATCAATATTAATCGTAGAGAAGTTTTCAACAACAGCACGGAATTTCTCTGTTGTCTCGATCGGTTTTACCCCATCCGGATAGGTAAGTCCGAAGAAATCTTTCAGCTGTCCGATTACAATTGTTACAGCAATTCCGGAAGTGAATCCGGTTGTGATCGTAAATGGGATGAATTTGATCAGACTTCCGAAATGGCACAGTCCCATCAGAACCAGAAAGATACCGGCGAGGATTGTCGCAATGACAAGTCCATCCATTCCGTCTTTGGCAACAATGCCGGCAACGATTGTTGCGAATGCAGCCGTTGGTCCGGCAATCTGTACACTGCTTCCGCCGAGTGCAGAGATGACAAATCCGGCAACGATCGCAGTGAAGATACCAGCTTCCGGTCCTACGCCAGATGCAAGTGCCAGTGCGATTGACAGCGGCAATGCGATAATCGCTACAATGATTCCGGCAGTTACGTCTTTGATGAACTGAGAACGATTGTAGCTCTTTAATGATGTAAGTAACATCGGCTTCAATGAATTCATTTGATAGATTAATCCTTTCTTTTGTGACAACTATAAAACACAACCTTTCAAGTATAGCATAGAAAAAGGGACACTGAGAAGAGGAAACCGTGTATGTTTTTAAAGACATGAAGAGGTTATTGTTCACTCCCGTGTCAATCACTCTGCTGATTGACACGGAGGATGCATGTTTTGGTTTGAATGCATCTCGCCCCATCGCCAAAGGCGATTTAAAATGGCGAGATGCGTTGCTGGTCGCACATCGTGTGAACAGTAACATGAAGTAGAATGTTAAGAGAAAAAAGCTTGTATCTGATTTATAAAGGTAATATAATAGGAATAACTTGTAAAGCATGTTTTATATAATGAAAATATGTTTTACGGTAGCAAATTTGTGAATAGATCTGATAACAAAAGGGTATCACAAGAAAGAAAAGGAAGATTATTATGGGAAAATATTTTGGAACAGATGGTTTCCGTGGTGAGGCGAATGTAGTTCTTACAGTAGAGCATGCATTTAAAGTAGGACGTTATCTTGGATGGTATTTCGGACAGGACCACAAGGCCAGAATCGTAATCGGAAAAGACACAAGAAGAAGCAGTTATATGTTTGAGTATGCACTTGCAGCAGGACTGACAGCATCAGGAGCTGACGCTTACCTTCTTCATGTGACAACAACACCAAGTGTTTCATATGTAGTAAGAACAGAAGATTTTGACTGTGGACTTATGATTTCAGCGAGCCACAATCCATACTATGATAATGGTATCAAGGTAATCAACAGCGAAGGTCATAAGATGGAGGCTGAGGTTGAGGCAAAGATCGAGGCTTATATCGATGGGGAGATTGATGAGATCCCGCTGGCAACAAAAGAGAGCATTGGCCGCACAGTTGACTATGCAGCAGGAAGAAACCGTTATATCGGTCATCTGATTTCTCTTGCAACACGTTCCTTCAAGGATATGAGAGTTGGACTTGACTGTGCGAATGGTAGTGCGTCAAGCGTTGCAAAGAGTGTATTCGATGCACTTGGAGCAAAGACTTATGTAATCAACAATGAGCCAAATGGTGTGAATATTAATACAAACTGTGGTTCTACACATATCGAAGTTCTGCAGGAGTATGTAAAAGAGAAACATCTGGATATCGGATTCGCTTATGACGGAGATGCTGACAGATGTATCGCAGTTGATGAGAACGGAAATGTTGTAGACGGAGACCGCATTATGTATGTATGTGGTAAATATCTCATGGAGCAGGGAAAACTGAAAGACAATACAGTTGTTACAACAATTATGTCTAACCTGGGACTTTATAAAGCATGCGATAAGATTGGTATGAAGTATGAGCAGACAGCAGTTGGTGACAAGTACGTTTATGAGAACATGCTTAAGAACGGATATGTTCTTGGTGGAGAGCAGTCCGGACACATCATCTTCAGCAAGCATGCACGTACAGGTGACGGTATCCTGACATCTCTTATGGTTATGGAAGCGATCATTGAGAAGAAGCAGACACTTGGAACACTTGCAGATGAAGTGAAGATCTTCCCACAGCTTCTGAAGAATGTTCGTGTAAAGGATAAAAAGACAGCACTGGATAACGCAGCAGTTCAGGCGGCAGTAGAGAAAACAGCTGAAGAACTCGGAACAGACGGACGTATCCTTGTTCGCGAGAGTGGAACAGAGCCGGTAATCCGTGTTATGGTAGAAGCAGCTTCTGACGAGATCTGTGAGAAGTATGTAGACAGCGTAGTGAAAGTAATTGAAAGCGAAGGACTTTGCGAGTAAATAATTAAGAATGGAACAGGGGTGCTGGATAACAGCTATGAAAAGGACATCCTACAGAATTAAGTTTCTGCAGGATGTCCTTTTTTAAAATCAGTCGATATATTTCAGCCATCCTTCCGGTGCTTCGATACGTCCCATCTGGATACCTGTCAGTGTATCGCGAAGTTTTGCGATTGTAGGTCCCATCTGTTCCATTCCACTTGGGAAGCAGATCTCTTCTCCGTGGTTGACAATCTTACCAACCGGTGAGATAACAGCGGCTGTTCCGCACAGACCACATTCAGCGAAGTCTTTTACTTCATCAAAGTAAACATCTCTTTCTTCTACTTTCAGTCCGAGATAATGTTCAGCAACATACATCAGAGAACGTCTTGTGATAGACGGAAGAATTGTTGTGGAGTGTGGTGTAACTACAGTGTTATCTTTTGTTACGAACAAGAAGTTTGCTCCACCTGTTTCCTCAACTTTTGTTTTTGTAGCGGAGTCAAGGTACATATTTTCATCAAAACCATTTGCGTGAGCTGTAACAATTGCGTGAAGGCTCATTGCATAGTTCAGTCCGGCTTTGATGTGTCCTGTTCCATGCGGTGCGGCGCGGTCAAAGTCTGATACGCACAGTGTCAGTGGTTTCACGCCGCCCTTGAAGTACGGTCCAACCGGAGTGGCAAATACACGGAACTGATAGTCAGTAGCCGGTTTTACACCGATTACAGGATTGATTCCGAACATATAAGGTCTGATATAAAGTGTTGCTCCCGTTCCGTAAGGTGGAACGTAAGCTTCATTTGCCTTTACTGTCTGAACAATAGCATCAACGAATTTATCTTCCGGGAAAGGCGGCATCTCAAGACGTTTCGCTGAGTCGACCATTCGCTTCGCATTGAGGTCCGGACGGAAAGTGACAATGTGTCCATCCTCTGTTGTGTAAGCCTTCATTCCTTCAAATACTGTCTGCGCATACTGAAGAACTCCGGCACATTCATTCATGACGATGTTAGGATCTTCCGTGAGACCACCTTCATCCCATGCTCCATCTTTATAATTAGCTACAAAACGCTTATCTGTAGGGATATATCCGAATCCGATATTTTCCCAGTCAATGTTTTTTTTCTCCATTGTAGTAAATCCTCCATTCCTTTATGCGGCGAAAGACCGTATGATTTCTAATTAACGCTATTATAATACCGCCAATTAAAAAAATCAAGAGTGCGCTCTGTTTTTTGAAAATGTTTTTGTTACTGTTCACTCCCGTGTTAATCACTCCGCTGATTGACACGGAGGATGCGCGTTTTGACTTGAATGCATCTCGCCCCATCGCCAAAGGCGATTTAAAATGGCGAGATGCGTTGCTGGTCGCACATCGTGTGAACAGTAACATGTTTTTACGGACATGTAATAGTCAGAATCTAAATCCTGCAACTAAATAGTTACAATAACTGTCTGATATCCGGCACGCTTCAACCGGCGTTCCATTTTTACAGCTTCGTCAAGCGTATCATATTCTCCGACCGTTACCCGGAATAAACCATCCCCTTCTGTCAAGACAGCAGGAAAATTCATTTCGGTTAATTCATTCAGGAGTCGTCGGGCATATCGTTCACTGCGGAAAGCCCCGGTCTGCACTGCATAGTGAGGGAGAGAGGAAGCATTGCTGATTTCCCCGTTTTCTTCTAATGTATCAAGGATTCCCTCAGCAATCGCAAGCGCAATATCATCAAAGTTATTATCAAAGAGCCGGTTATCAGTGTCAGAGTTGATAAATCCGACTTCTACCAGAACCGCCGGCATCTGTGTACGACGCAGAACGACCAGACCGGGGCGCTCTTTTACGCCGAGATTGATGAAGCCGAGAGCTTCCAGGCCTTCATTAATATTTTGAGCCATTGTGTACTTCAGACCGGATTTGTTGTAAACTAGAGATTCTACGCCGGATACGGTATTATCTGTTGGATAGGAATTACGGTGAATAGACAGAAAGAAGTCTGCACCGGCTGCATTTGCTTCCAATGCTTTCTGATAGGGAGATTCATAAATGTCTGTTGTACGTGTATAGAGTACATCAATCCCATGTTCCTGCAGCAGTTCTCCAATGGCAAGCGTTAAAGATAAGGTGTCATCCTTTTCCCGGCGGCCGTTATAGACAGCTCCGGGGTCACGACCGCCATGACCCGCATCAAGCATGATAGAATAAGACATATAATCACCTCATTATTTTGTGCTTCTATATATTATATGGTGTTCGAGGATTGCCTGTGAAACGTCAAAAAAGGGGCTGTCGGTAAATCTAAAAAACGTTATTTACCGACAGCTCCTTTCAAAAAGTTCTATTCATGTGAGTGTTTGTCAGTTTCAGAAGGATCTGAATTCTCTTCATCCGCTTCTTCCTCTGTATCTGCTCTTTCAGGAAGATAAACATGTACCGTTTCTACGCGGTTCTTATCCAACTTCTCGACCACCAGACGAATTCCATCTTCAGTGACAACTTCATCACCCATCTGAGGTAAACGGTCCAGATGTTCGATGATCAGCCCTCCGAGAGAATCATAATCTTCAGAGTTAAGTTCTGTATGTAAGTGATCGTTCACATCATCAAGACTCATGGAGCCTTCGATAATATATTCATGATCAGAAATCTCTTTGATCAGTTCATCTTCATTCTCATCATATTCATCATGGATCTCACCAACAATCTCTTCCAGAATATCCTCCAAAGTGATGAGTCCTGCCATCTCACCGTATTCATCCAGAACAATTGCAATATTAAAAGTAGAATCTCTCATCTCTACAAGAAGTTCAGAGATATCTTTGAACTCATAAGTGAAATGAGGTTTTCTTAAGAAATCCCGGATATTGAACGGTGTATCATGATCATAAAGAAGCAGATCCTTCATGTTAATAATACCGACAACGTTATCCTGTGTCTCTTCGTAAACAGGAAGTCTTGTGAATTTGTCTTCACGGAAAATATCAATCAATTCATCGAAGGTACTATTGACATCAGCAAATGTAACATGTACGCGAGGAACCATAATATCTTTCGCCTTGGCATCGCCGAGATCGAATACATTGTAGATCATCTCTTTTTCATCAGACTCGATTACACCATCCTCATGGCTGACATCCACAATTGTACGAAGTTCTTCTTCTGTCATAGCTTTGTTCGCTGCATCTGGATCTACGCGAAGGATCAGCATGATTCCGCGGGAAAACAAGTTAATGATGAAAATAACCGGAGTCATGACCGTCATAAAAAACTTGATGACCGGAATATAACGAAGCGTAAGTTTCTCAGCGTTGATCGTTGCATAATTCTTCGGTGTAATCTCTCCAAATACAAGGATTGCCACTGTCAGAATCAGTGTAGCGATGCTGACCATGTATCCGCCAAATGAATAAGCAAGGGTTGTGGCAAGAGAAGATGCTGAAACATTCACAATATTATTACCGATCAGAATTGCACTGAGCATCTTTGCTGTGTGATTCTCTGTGATATCAAGAGCCAGAGCCGCCCGTTTGTTCCCACCGTCTGCGAGAGAACGGAGTTTAATCTTATTCACTGACATCAGCGCAGTCTCGGTTGATGAAAAAAATGATGAAAACAATAGTAAAATTAACAGTATAATTAATAGGTACGTGTCACCTGCGTCCACTTTAAATATTCACTCCTTTGATTAAAAAATGTGCCTCTAAAGAGGCTTGGTTAATTTTAGATATACGCATTCATTATACATGGTTTATTAGTGTTTGGCAAGGCAATATACTTTACTTTATGAAGTGGGTGGTGTATGATGTTGATGACTGATAAGAATATTTAATACTATTATATAGAAGAAACGGAGTATAGATATGGAATTATACAATAGATTGTGCACTATTACAAAACAGGAAAATGTAATGAAAGATGAGCCGATGAAGAAACATACAACATTTCGTATTGGTGGTCCGGCAGATTATTTCGTGACACCTGAATCAAAGGAAGAGATCCAGGCAATTGTTGAGTTATGCAAAAAGGAGGAAATCCCATATTCAGTGATTGGAAACGGAAGTAATCTTCTTGTTGGAGATAAGGGATATCGTGGCGTAATTCTTCAGATTTTTAAGAAAATGAATCAGATCAGGGTAGAAGAGAACAAGATTTATGCCGGTGCGGGCGCACTTCTGTCGAAGATCGCGGCAACGGCACTGTCAGAATCTCTGACAGGTTTTGAATTTGCTGCCGGGATTCCGGGAACATTAGGCGGAGCCGTTCGCATGAATGCGGGTGCATACGGTGGAGAGATGAAGCAGGTTCTTGAGAGCGTGAAAGTGATGACAGCAGATGGCGGATTCCTTACAATTCCTGTAGAAGAGATGGGACTTGCTTACCGGACAAGTGTGGTAGAACAGAAGAATTATATTGTTCTTGAAGCAGTGATTTCTCTTGAAAAAGGAAATCCGGAGAAAATTAAAGAAGTGATGGATGATCTGAAAGAAAAAAGAGTGACAAAGCAGCCATTAGAGTATGCAAGTGCAGGAAGTACATTTAAGCGTCCAGAAGGATATTTCGCAGGAAAACTGATCGGAGATGCAGGACTTCGCGGATTCAGGGTCGGAGATGCACAGGTCTCTGAAAAGCATTGCGGTTTCGTGATCAACAGAGGGAATGCAAGCGCAGCAGAGATTATGGAACTGATGCGTCAGGTAGAAGATAAAGTAGAAGAAAATTCAGGAGTCCGCCTGGAAGCGGAAGTAAGAAGAATAGGAGAGTTTTGATATGCGTTTTGTTATCGTAACAGGGATGTCAGGAGCCGGAAAAACAACAGCACTTAAGATGCTTGAGGATATGGGATATTTCTGTGTGGATAATCTGCCAATCGCAATGTTTCCTGGATTTGTGCAGATGATCGAGAATTCAGAAACTCCAATGAAGAAAGTGGCATTGGGAGTCGATGTGCGAAGCGGACAGGATATTTCCGGATTAGAGAAAGATCTTGAGCAGATGGATCAAAAGGGGATCAAATATGAGATTCTGTTTCTGGACGCAAAGGATTCTGTACTTGTAAAGCGATACAAAGAAACGAGAAGACAGCACCCTCTGAGCGGATCGGGACGTGTGGATACCGGTATTGCGAAAGAACGTGAGAAGACTGCATTTTTGAAAATGAAGGCAACGTATATTCTTGATACAAGTAAGATGCTGACGAGAGAACTAAAGATTGAACTTGAGAAGATTTTTGTGAAAGGTGAGAGCTTTTGCAACCTCTATATCACAGTAATGTCCTTTGGTTTTAAATACGGAATTCCGCAGGACGCAGACCTTGTATTCGATGTGCGTTTTCTTCCGAATCCGTACTATATTGATACATTGAAAGAAAAAACAGGAAATGATCCGGAAGTCCAGGATTATGTCATGCAGAATGATAAGGGACCGATTTTCCTTGAAAAATTAAAAGACATGGTTGAATTTCTAATTCCAAATTATATTTTGGAGGGAAAAAACCAGCTTGTGATCGCAATTGGATGTACCGGTGGGAAGCATAGATCTGTAACGCTGGCAAATGCGTTATATCACACGCTTGAGACAGAGGAAAGTTATGGCGTCCGTATTGAACATCGTGATATTGGGAAGGATAGTATCACAAAGAGAAAGTAAAAGGTGGAAAATATGTCATTTTCTGGAAAAGTGAAGGAAGAGCTTGCAAGGAACATCAGTTCAGCCAGACATTGCCAGATTGCGGAACTGACGGCTTTTATTGGCATGTGCGGGACAGTTGTAATCAATAGTTTTGACCGGTGCAGTATCAAGATTCGTACAGAAAACATTTTAGTTGCAAGAAAGGTCTTTACATTAATAGAAAAAACATTTAATATAAGGGGTGATATTTCCGTTCGGAGAAATATAAAGAAGCAGACAGAGACCTATTCCGTTATCGTAAAAAAACATGAAGATGCGATACGTATCTTACAGGCTACGAAGATGATGGGGGAACAGCAGGAGAATGCGGAAGAGTTGCATGCCGTGAATCCGATGATTGTTCAACAGGTTTGTTGTCGAAGAGCATTTCTCCGCGGAGCGTTTCAGGCGTCCGGATCTATGAGTGATCCGAACAAGGCATATCATTTTGAGATTGTCTGTTCCACAGAAGAGATGGCACATCAGATCTGTGACCTGATCTGCAGTTTTTCTATGGACGCAAAGATCGTGCTCAGAAAGAAGTCGTATGTTGTTTACCTGAAAGAAGGAGCACAGATAGTAGATATTCTAAATATCATGGAGGCACATGTCTCATTAATGGAACTTGAGAATGTAAGAATTCTCAAGGAGATGAGAAATTCAGTGAACAGAAAAGTGAATTGTGAAACTGCTAATATTAATAAAACAGTATCAGCAGCAGTAAAACAGCTGGAAGATATTACATATTTGAGAGATCAGATAGGATTTGAGAATATACCGAAAGGATTAGTCGAGGCTGCTCTTGCCCGCCTCGAGCATCCGGAAGCAACACTGAAGGAACTGGGAGAATCCCTGAATCCTCCGGTTGGAAAATCGGGTATCAACCACAGACTGCGTAAGCTGAGTGAGATGGCAGACAAAGTTCGGCAAGAACAAGGAGGATTATTATGATTAAGACATCTGTTGTAGTGAAAGCGGACCCAGGGTTTGATGGACGGCCGATCGCCCTTCTCGTACAGGAAGCCAGCCAGTATGCAAGCAAAGTGTACATTCAGGTAGCCGAGAAGAACATCAATGCAAAGAGTATTATGGGTATGATGAGTCTGAATCTGATCGGAGGCGAGGAGATTACCGTTGTGACAGACGGCGAGGACGAGCAGAAAGCAGCTGAAGGCATTAAGACATTTTTTGCTAACGTATAATAACAATAAGATGGTAATGGAAGTCACAGAGAGATAACCAAGTGATTACAAATGAATATAGAGGGGCTGTACTTTGAAGAGGAGTACAGCCATCTTTTTCTATGGGGGAGAGTTTGCAGCTGATGTGAACACAAATGATTTTTGAATAAGGAGGTATTTGTTTATGAAAAGAATGCTATTTGTTTACAATCCGAATTCAGGAATGGGACTTCTGAAGCCGAAACTTTCAGATGTGATTGACACTTTTGTGAAGGGCGGATATGAGGTGACGGTTTATCCTACACAGAGAAGTCAGGATGCTGTAAGAAAAGTCAGTGAGTACACAGAAGAATATGATCTCGTGACATGTAGTGGCGGAGATGGTACATTGGATGAAGTCGTGACCGGTATGATGATGCGAGAAAATAAGACGCCGATCGGATATATTCCGGCCGGAACGACGAATGATTTTGCAAGTAGTCTGCATATTTCCAAGAATATGCTGGAGGCCGCAGATACAATTGTAACAGGAACACCATTTTCCTTTGATATCGGTCAGTTTAACGATGACTACTTCGTATATATTGCAGCCTTTGGCATTTTCACAGACGTGTCATATGAGACGAAGCAGAGCATGAAGAATATTCTTGGTCATATGGCTTATATTCTGGAAGGAACCAAGAGACTGTTCAATATTCCGTCTTATAAGATCAAAGTCATACATGACGGAGAGACGATTGAAGATGAGTTTATCTTTGGAATGGTGACAAATTCACGCTCTGTAGGAGGATTCAAAAGAATCACAGGAGAAAATGTTATTTTTGATGATGGTGTTTTTGAGGTGACACTCTTTAAAACACCAAAGAATCCAGTCGAGTTGAACGAACTGCTTGGGGCAATTGTGATGCGTCAGATTAATTCAGACAGAATATACTCCTTCAAGAGTGGTGAAGTCCGTTTTGAATCTGTTGAGGCAATTCCATGGACGCTGGATGGAGAATACGGCGGTACTCATGAAGAAGTTGTAATTAAGAATAAAAATCAGGCACTTCAGATTATGGTTAAGGAAGAAGCTGTAGAAGATCTGAGTGAACAGTTGGTGGAAGTAGAGGAAGTCTGAACACATAATCTGAAATATTTTCAGTGATATTTTAGAAAATCACCCCTTTTTTGAATTTGAAGCTTGTTGAACAATCGCCGCAAACCGCGTAAAATCAAGGGAAAACGGCAATTTGAAAGAAAAATAATAATTTTTTGAAAAAAATTAAAAAAAGGGGTTGCATTTTCTGAAAGCCTGGTATATAATAACTATTGTCTTGTGGCGGTAACAAAAAAGACACAGACGAAAATGAATAAGGCTCCGTGGTCAAGCGGTCAAGACGCTAGCCTCTCACGCTGGAATCAGGGGTTCGATTCCCCTCGGAGTCACTGAAAGAAGCTCGTATTTACGAGCTTTTTTTGTGCTTTGAAAATCTTTTAGCAAATTAAAAAGTGGGTGATATTATGCAAGTAACTTATATTGATCACAGTGGATTCATGGTTGAGTCTGGATCGTGCTATTACATTTTTGACTATTATAAAGGTGAACTGCCAAAGCTTGACAAAGACAAGGAAGTAATTGTCTTTTGCAGTCATTTTCATCAGGATCATTTTAATCCGCAGATTTTTCAAATCCTTAAAGATATGGGGCTGAATTATCAGGCGGTTCTGGCGAAGGATATCAACAAAAGAAAGTATCCGACAGGTGTGAAGATCACAACTGCTTATCATGATGAAAGTTATACTCTTGATAACGGCACACAAGTCAGTACGCTGCTCTCTACCGATAGTGGAGTTGCTTTTATTGTAAAAACAAAGGACAGTACAATTTATCATGCTGGTGATCTGAATGACTGGTATTGGGAGGGTGAACCGGATGCGGATAATCGTCAGATGACATCCAGGTATCGTGCGGAGATTGATAAATTGAAAGGCATTCATTTTGATGCTGCATTTGTTCCGCTTGATCCGAGACAGGAAGACCACTATGCGGATGGGATGATTTATTTTCTGGAAAAGGTAGAGTGTGAAGCTGTTTTTCCGATGCATTATTGGGATGATCCGAAAGTCATTGACAGATTTATTGCGGAATATCCAAAATATAAATCACGAATCAGAAATACAGAGTTAGCAAAAGGAGAAAAGTGCGGTCATACCGAATAAATAATTATTGGTTATATTGTACAAAAATAAGAACAATCCACAGAGGGCAGAAGAAACCCTTGTGAAAATGTTAACGATAATTGTAACTGCGTACTGTTTTTTATGCAAAACATAAGATTGTCATTTATAAATTAATACGCTATAATATAGAAGAATTCTAAATAAATAATTCCTGATGGTTTTCACGGGCGTCAGGATCTTTAAGAATTGGAGGAAAGAAATATGTTAGTATCAGCTACAGAAATGCTTCAGAAAGCAAAAGCAGGCCACTACGCAGTAGGACAGTTCAATATCAACAATCTTGAGTGGACAAAGGCTATTCTTACAACAGCACAGGAACTCAACTCACCAGTTATCCTTGGTGTATCTGAGGGTGCAGGAAAATATATGACAGGATATAAGACTGTTGTAGGTATGGTAAACGGAATGATGGAAGAACTTGGAATCACAGTTCCGGTTGCTCTTCACCTTGACCACGGCAGCTATGAAGGATGCCTGAAATGTGTAGAAGCAGGATTTTCATCTATCATGTTCGACGGATCTCATTATCCGATCGAAGAGAATGTTGAGAAGACAAAAGAACTCGTTAAGATCGCTCATGACAAAGGAATGTCAATCGAGGCAGAGGTTGGATCCATCGGTGGAGAAGAAGATGGAGTTATCGGAAGAGGCGAGTGTGCTGATCCGGAAGAGTGTAAGAGAGTAGCTGATCTGGGAATCGATTTCCTGGCAGCAGGTATCGGTAACATTCATGGTAAATATCCGGCAAACTGGGAAGGATTAAGCTTCGAGACTCTGGACGCTATTCAGCAGCGTACAGGAGATATGCCACTCGTACTTCACGGTGGTACAGGTATCCCGGAAGATATGATCAAGAAAGCAATCTCTCTTGGAGTTGCTAAGATCAACGTTAATACAGAGTGTCAGCTTTCTTTTGCAGCAGCTACACGTAAGTATGTTGAAGAAGGAAAAGATCTTGAGGGTAAAGGATTTGACCCACGTAAACTTCTCAAACCAGGCGCAGACGCAATCATGGAAACAGTAAAAGAGAAGATGGAGTTATTCGGATCTGTCGGAAAAGCCTGAGAAGAACTTTTTTAAAAAAGCACTTGCGTTTTAAAGCAAGTTGAGGTATACTGACTCACGTAGACAGAACAAGGGCGTTCCAATTATAATTGGAGTGCCCTTTTTTATGTATTAGGAAAGTCCTTTCCTAATACATAAAAAACGCTCCGCTAAGGATGCGCACTGTGGCGTACAAGGTAGATGTCGCAAGCGACCGCCGCAGGCGCCAAAATGTGCCAAGGCACATTCTTTGTTATCCCTTGGGAAATGATCCGCATGATTGAATCAGATTGAATTTAATGAAATTAGATTTCATCCGACTGGATCAGACGGATGATTTCCTGAGAGGTGATCTATCAAAAGGGTTCCCGTAGTGAAATCGAGTTATTGCTCATTGCAGTGGGCGGTAATCGGAGGATTAAGAGAAAAGGAAGGTATAGGATATGAGCACAGAATTATTCAATGTAGCTGACATCTTTGGAGAGAACGTATTTAACGATACTGTTATGCAGGAGCGTCTGCCAAAGAAAGTTTACAAGAATCTGAGAAAGACAATTGAAGAAGGAAAAGACCTGGATCTCGAGACAGCAGATGTTATTGCTCACGAGATGAAAGAATGGGCAATTGAAAAAGGAGCGACTCACTATACACATTGGTTCCTGCCACTTACAGGAGTTACAGCAGAGAAGCATGATTCCTTTATCTCAGCTCCGCTTCCAAGTGGAAAAGTTCTGATGACTTTCTCAGGAAAGGAATTGATCAAAGGTGAGCCGGATGCATCTTCATTCCCGTCAGGAGGACTGAGAGCAACATTCGAGGCAAGAGGATATACAGCATGGGATTGTACATCACCGGCATTCGTAAGACAGGATGCAGGCGGAGCTACACTTTGTATCCCAACAGCATTCTGCTCCTATACAGGAGAGGCACTGGATCAGAAGACACCGTTGCTTCGTTCTATGGAAGCTATCAATAAAGAAGCATTAAGACTTCTTCGTTTATTTGGAAATACAACATCTAAGAAGGTTACTCCATCTGTTGGAGCAGAGCAGGAGTACTTCCTTGTAGATGCAGAGAAGTTTGAAGAAAGAAAAGACCTGATCTACACAGGACGTACACTTTTTGGAGCAATGCCTCCGAAAGGACAGGAGCTTGACGATCATTACTTCGGAACAATCCGTCAGAGAATCGCATCTTTCATGAGAGATGTAAATATCCAGCTTTGGAAGGTGGGTGTTCCATCAAAGACACAGCATAACGAGGTTGCACCGGCACAGCATGAGCTGGCTCCGATTTATACAGAAGCTAATATCGCTGTAGATCAGAATCAGCTGACAATGCAGACATTGAAGAGAGTAGCTTGTCAGCATGGGCTGAAATGTCTGCTTCACGAGAAACCGTTCGCAGGAGTTAACGGATCCGGTAAGCACAACAACTGGTCTATTACTACAGATGATGGAATCAATCTTCTCGAACCAGGTAAGACACCTCATGAGAATACACAGTTCCTTCTTGTACTTGCCTGCATTATGAAAGCGGTTAATGTACATGCAGATCTGCTCAGAGAATCTGCAGCTGATCCGGGAAATGATCACAGACTTGGAGCAAATGAGGCACCTCCGGCAATTATCTCTATCTTCCTTGGAGAGCAGCTTGAGGATGTTGTTGAGCAGCTGATCAGCACAGGAGAAGCTACACACAGTTTAAAAGGTGGAAAGCTGGAAACAGGTGTAAGTACACTTCCTGACCTGTTCAAAGATGCAACAGACAGAAACAGAACATCACCGTTTGCATTTACAGGAAATAAGTTCGAGTTCCGTATGGTTGGATCAAGAGATTCTATCGCAAACCCGAATATCGTACTGAACACAATCGTTGCGGAAGCATTTGCAGATGCATGTGATATTCTTGAGAAAGCAGATGACTTTGATCTTGCAGTACATGATCTGATCAAAGAATACCTGACAGAGAACCAGAGAATCATCTTCAACGGAAACGGATACTCTGACGCGTGGGTTGCAGAGGCTGAGAGAAGAGGACTTCCGAACATTAAGTCTATGGTTGAAGCAATTCCGGCAATCACAACAGACAAGGCTGTAGAATTGTTTGAGAGATTTAATGTATTCACAAAAGCAGAGCTTGAGTCTCGTGCAGAGATTCAGTATGAGGCATATGCTAAGGCAATCAATATTGAAGCTCGTACTATGATCGATATGGCAAGCAAACAGTTCCTGCCGGCATTTATCAAGTATACAAAGACACTGGCAGATACAATTAATGCTGTGAAGGCAGCAGGTGTTGATGCGACAGTTCAGACAGAGGCACTTAAGGAAGTAAGTGCTCTGATGGCTGAGACAAAGGCAGCGCTTGATAGGCTTGTAAAAGTGACAGGTGAGGCAGCAGCAAAAGAAGAAGGCGAAGTACAGGCTACATACTATCATACAGAGGTTGTTCCGGCTATGGATGCACTCCGCACACCGGTTGACAAACTTGAGATGATCGTGGATAAAGAAGCCTGGCCAATGCCATCTTATGGAGATCTGATCTTCGAGGTATAGAATAATCTTACGGAAAAGTAATTTGAAGTAAATGATTGGAAGTCATTATTCGGATAAAGAGTCTGGATAATGGCTTCTTTTTGCTCCGAAAATCGGGAAAGCTGCATGACTATTTCATGCAAGAAAGCAAAAATTGTTGTATAATAAGAATTGGTTCGTGTAGTTTGAGCGTGTTCTGCACGAATGAGAAAAAGAAAGAGTGGAATAAAAATGCAGTCAGAAGCAGAACTTAGAAGTTTATTATCAAGAATAGATCACCGGGGATATCCGGCTTATAAAGATACAAAAGGACAGTACCGATTTCCGGGATATGTTTTATCGATCGATCACGTACAGGGAGATCCGTTTGCGTCACCGTCAAAGGTAAGTGTACTGGTGAGTGGAAAGACAGCAGGATTCCCACAGGAATTATATTGTGGAAAATGTCAGAGAATCGCACTTCAGGATGAATTGCTGCGCCAGTTTGGAAGAAGGGCAGAGAGGTTTGCATTCAAGGCGAAAGGTTCAGGTAAGAGCGGACTGATCTCTGTCAGCAGATGCGGACAGGAAGTTTTGGAGAGAACAGCGTGTCAGATCCAGCCGGAGAACGGAAACATCCTTCTGAGAATGGAAATCGGATTTCCGGCAAATGGGCGAACGATCAATGCAAGAGAATTAGAGAAGATTTTATTTGATTTTGTTCCGGAGTGTGTAAAGGCATCCTTGTTTTATAAGAATCTGGATGCAAAAAGATTGAGAAGAATCGTAGATCTGGCAGAAGATCAGGAGTATATCCGTAAAGAACTTCCGAAACGTGGTTTGTGTGCTTTCGTGGCAAACGGAAGTGTACTGCCAAGGGAATCCGGAATTTCATCCAGGCCGATGCGTGACGGAATTGCCTTCCAGTCTCCGACGGAGCAGGAAGTGACACTGGAACTTCCACATAAAGGAAAGATTACCGGTATGGGAATCCGTAAGGGGATTACTTTGATCGTCGGTGGAGGTTATCACGGAAAGTCAACACTTTTGAAAGCTCTGGAGCTTGGAGTGTACAATCACATCGCAGGGGATGGAAGAGAGTATGTGATCACAGATGCGACAGCAGTGAAATTGCGCGCGGAGGATGGAAGAAGTATCCAAAAGACAGACATTTCCATGTTCATCAACGATCTTCCGAACGGAAAAGATACGACGTCATTCTGTACGGAAGATGCAAGTGGAAGTACTTCACAGGCAGCAAATGTGATTGAAGGAATTGAGGCCGGGACATCCCTGTTCCTGATTGATGAAGATACGAGTGCAACGAACTTCATGATCCGTGATGAGCTGATGCAGCGCGTGATCCACAGAGAGATGGAGCCGATCACGCCATTTATTGAAAGAATCAGAGAATTGTATGAAAATTATGGAATCTCGACAGTGATCGTTGCAGGAAGTTCGGGAGCTTATTTCCATATCGCAGACAGTATTATCCAGATGGATCGTTATGTTCCGAAAGATATTACAGTACTGGCGAAAAAAGAAGCAGAGAACTTCCCGCAGATCAGCGTGCCGGAGCAGCTAGCAAAAAAGCCGGCTTATGACAGAGTGCCGCGACCGGATCAGGCATTTCACGGAAATGACAGGATCAAGATGAAGACGATGGGAAAAGAATCTGTGATGATCAACAGGGATACGATCGATCTGAGGTATTTGGAACAGATCACGGATAGCGAACAGGTGGCAGCACTTGGATACTGTGTACGATATGCACAGAAACATTTGATTGACGGAAAGAAGAATCTGATCCAGATTGTAGATGAGCTGGAAGAAGTGATGCAGAATAAATCGCTGGCGGAATTATGCGAGAGTACATCCAGTGTATCCTGTATGGCAGTGCCGAGAAGACAGGAAATATTTGCATGTTTTGACAGATATAGAGCACTTAGGTTAGTATGATATAGGAGTTGATAATATGAAATTAGAGAATGGAAGACCAGAAAACACAGAAGGAAGATTAGAAAAGGAAATCAGGGTATATGATTTCCTCGACAAGCTTGGTGTGGAATACCAGAGAGTAGACCATGAGGCGGCAATGACGATGGAAGCCTGTGAAGAGATCGATAGAACACTTGGAGATGGAACCGCAATCTGCAAGAACCTGTTCCTTTGCAATCGACAGGAAACAGACTTTTATCTGCTTCTGATGCCGGGTGACAAGCCATTCAAGACAAAGAATCTGTCGGCACAGATCGGTTCTGCCAGACTTTCCTTTGCAAAGCCGGAGTATATGGAGAAGTATCTGGATATTACACCGGGATCTGTCAGCGTTATGGGACTTATGAATGATACAGAGGGGAAAGTGCAGCTTCTGATCGATGAGGATATAATGAAAGATCCGTATTTTGGCTGTCATCCGTGCATCAACACATCCAGCTTGAAGATTCGTACATCTGATTTGATCGCAAAGATCATTCCGGCGCTGAAGCATGCACCGAAGATGGTGAAACTTCCGGGAGCGGAGAAGCAACAGTAACTATTAATCGACACTAGGTCCATTTCCTGTTGGTTGTATATTTTTCGTGAATTTGCTATAATCTATATGTTGATATGATACAAGGATCAAAAGCTCATGCGTTTCTTGCTTGCATGAAAAAGCATGACTTATTGACCCGCAAAACACCGAAAAGTAGCCATTTTTCGTAGAAAAATGAGCGGATTTGAGGTGTTTTAGGATTGCGAGAGCATGAAATGCGAAGCAATCCGTGTATCATAGGGGTCAAAATACCTTTTGACCCCAACATCTTGATATATGAAGAGCAGGTATCATTTTCAGGATTAATGCGGAGAAGATAAAAGGAGAACTATAGTGTCTGAAGAAAATAAAGTGATAGATAAAGTGAATACATCAGAAATAGTCGAGCAGCCGGTGGATGCGGAGGAGATTCCGCCAGTGAAGACAGAGGCGATACCACCGGTGAATACGGAACCAACACATCCTGTACAGCCACCGGTAGAACCGGCGCAGAAGCTGGAAGATTATTACAAAGAGACTGTGGAGGATCGTGCAGCTGAGGAAGAGTACGAGCAGGCGGTTAAAGATCCGCAGAACCGGAAGGAAAAGATCGATCAGATCAAGAGTATTTTCCACCGCAGTGGGGAGAAGAAGTTTTCCAGAGAAGAAGTGATTCTTTCTAAGATTCGACCGGAGGATATGCTGGAATATCTGACGTTGGAGCAGCGCAGACTGGAATGCTTACAGAAAGCAAGACAGAGCCGGAATGAGAAGCTTCTCAAGGTACTTCAGCTTGCGGCGATACTTGCAGCAATTGTAGCGGTTGTCGCTTTACTGAAGGATAATCCGGTCGTTCTTGTGAACATTCTGTATATGCTTGGTATTGTAGCAGCAATCTGGATTTGGAAGAATCCGGGAAAGAAGTAAATTTACTGTAATGAGGTGACGATATGAAATTTTTTCATTTATCAGACCTGCATATAGGAAAGCAATTACATCACTATAACCTCCGGGAGGATCAGGAACATATCCTTGCGGAGGTTCTTTCATATGCAGCGTCCATACATCCGGATGCGATTGTTATTGCTGGAGATATCTATGATAAATCCGTGCCATCAGGAGAAGCGGTAAGTCTGTTTGATGAATTCTTGACAGCTCTGGCTAAGATTGAACCGGCGATTCCGGTTCTTATCATATCGGGAAATCATGATTCGGCACAGCGGCTTGATTATGCCAGTCGTTTGCTTGGAAGCCATCAGATTTATATTGCGGGTCAGGCTCCGGAGGAAGAAGCAGATCGTCTGAAAAAGATTACTTTGACAGATGAATTTGGAGAAGTGGATTTCTGGCTGCTTCCGTTTTTAAAACCGGGATATGTACGCAAGATCTTTGGCGGAGAGGTGCCGGAAAGTTATACGTCAGCTGTACAAGGAATTCTGGAGAGGGAGAAGATCGATTTTTCCAGAAGAAATGTACTGGTTTCCCATCAGTTTTATACAGGGAAGGGGGAGACTCCAACAACGTGTGAATCAGAAGTATTATCTGTCGGAGGCATTGATAATGTAGATATTTCCGCAGTACAGGAGTTTGACTATGTGGCTCTTGGACATTTACATGGAGCACAGAGAGTCGGACAGGAGAAGATCCGTTACTGCGGAACATTGTTGAAATATTCAGTCAGTGAAGCAAATCAGAAGAAGACACTTCATGTAGTCGAATTGAAAGAAAAGGGGAGCGAGCCGGAGATTCAGAAGCTGCCGTTACATCCGCTTCGTGATGTACGGAAACTGCGTGGAACTCTGGAAGAGATCCTTGAAGCGGAGGACGGAACCGGGAGCGAAGATTATGTCAGTGTGACGCTGACAGATGAGGTTGATCCGTACAAACCGAAGGAGCAGCTGGAAAGAAAGTTCCATCATATCCTCGAAGTGCGAATGGATAATGAAAGGACGAGACAGAAGCTGGAATTTTCTGAAGAACAGATACGGATCGGTACTCCGTTTGAAACATTTTGTGATTTCTACAAAGAGATGCAGAGGCAGGAAATGTCTGAGCAGGAACAAAAGATCTTAAGAGAGATTCTAAGTGAAATGAAAGGGGAAGACGTATGAGACCGGTGAGATTGACGATGTCCGCATTCGGATCTTATGCGGGCGTCCAGGAGATAGATTTTACAAAGATTCACAGCGGATTATTTCTGATCACCGGAGATACAGGTGCAGGAAAAACAACTATCTTTGATGCAATCATGTATGCACTGTATGACCGGACGAGTGGCGGACGCAGAGATGGAAATATGATGCGCAGCCAGTATGCATCAGAAGACACAGACACTTATGTTGAATATGTGTTTTCTTATCGGGGACAGGAATATACCGTGCGCCGTAATCCGGAATATCTCCGGGTCGGAAAGAGGAGAAAAGCAGATGGAAGCCTCCGGTATGTGAAAGAGACAGCGAAGGTAAGTCTCCTTCTTCCGGACGGAAGGGAATACCAGGGGAAGAAGCGAGAGACAGACCAAAAGATTCAGGAAATCATTGGTCTTGATGCGGGACAGTTTACACAGATTGCCATGATCGCGCAGGGAGATTTCTTAAAGCTTCTTCATGCAGAATCGAAAGAACGTAAAAAGATCTTCTCACAGATTTTCCAGACACAAATCTACTGGCGGATTCAGGAAGCACTGAAAGAAAAAGGAAAAGATCTGTATATTGCGCTGAAGGAAAGTGAATCAGACATCCGGCGTGAGATGGAGCGTGTGGAACCAGAGAATACAGAGCAGCAGGATCTGGCAGACCAGTGGAAAGAACTCTGTGAGTTATCCATGCCGGAAGGGGAAAAGGTTCTGGAGGCTGTGAAAAACTTTCTCGAATATGAAGAAAGTTGTGGAAAAGTCTTAAAGAAAGAATCAGAGGAACTTAAGAAACAGTCAGAAACACTTCGAATGCTGATTCAGAAGAAAGCAGAGAAAAATAAGATATTTGACCGTTTGGAAATGGAAGAGAAGCAGCTGAGTATTCTTAATGCAAAACAGGAAGAGATGGAAACCTGTCGGGTTCAGGCAGTGCTTGGACACCGGGCAGAGCAGGCGAGACATCTGGAAGTGCAGGCTCTTCGAACAGCGAAATCCGTGCGGCAGATACAGGGAGAAATCGAGCAGATTACTGTATGGCAGAAGGAACAGGAAAAGGAACTTTCTGAGGTTAAAGAAAAAGCGGAAGAATTGGAAGAAGTTTTTGCAAAGGAAGAACCGGAAATGCTGAAAAAAATTTCACAGTTATCGGATCTCCTTCCACATTACGCAAATGTGCGTAAGTATTCGAAAGAATATGAAAATCAGACAGGGGCAATGCAGCGTTGTATACAGAATTGTCAGGAAGCATCAGCTCAGTATGAGGAAGCATATGCGAAATTCTTTCAGGAGCAGGCGGGAATCCTGGCAAAGGAATTACAGGAAGGCACGCCGTGTCCGGTCTGCGGATCAGTAGAACATCCGCATCCGGCAAAGATTTCCGGAGAAGCACCGGATAAAGAGACGGTAGAGAAACTGAAGCAAAGACGTGATCTGCTGGAACAAAAAAGAATACAGCAGCAGGAAAAGTTTCAGATATGTAAAGCACAGCTTGAATCAGAACAACGTATTCTCGGAGATAATCCTGTGAAAGAAGAGCAGGTGAAAGAAGAGCTTCAGAAGATGCAGGTTGAACTGGATCGGAAGAAGAATGAAACAAAGCAGGCACAGGAACAGTGCCGTAAGATGACGGAGGAGAGCAGACGTCAGGCAGGAAAACTGGAGGGACTTCGAAGTCAGAAAACAGAACTTGAGAAGCGTTTTGTAAAAGAGCAGGAAGAGTTCCGAGAGGAGATCAGCCGACAGGAATTTACTTCACAGGAAGAATTCCGTGAGGCGAAACAGTGGATCGAAGGGTGGCGGGAGAAAGACAAAGAAGTGAAAGAACATGACCGCCAGCTGTTAGAGAAAAAGGCAAAGATCGAGACGCTGAAGGAACAGACTGCAGGCGAAAAGCGGGAAGATCCGCAGCAGGAGATGGAAAAGCGAAATGAAGTAGAACATCTGTTGAAAGAAAAACAGGATCATCAGATGCAGCTTCACAGCAGATGGACAGGTAACCAGAATGCGTACAAGAATCTGAAACAATATTTTTCTTCGCAGGAAGCTCTGCGAAAAGAATATGAGGTACTTTCCAACCTGAGCAAGACTGCAAATGGCAATTTGAGCGGCAGTGTGAAACTTGATTTTGAGACGTATGTACAGCGGACTTATTTCCGGCAGATCATTCAGGCGGCAAACCGCAGGCTGGCGCGGATGACATCGAATGAATTTATTTTACAGTGCAGGGAGATTCAGGATTTGAGTAGTCAGGGACAGGCCGGACTTGATCTGGATGTCTATGATCTGGTGACAGATTCTGTCAGAGATGTGAAGTCTCTCTCAGGAGGAGAATCCTTCATGGCAGCCTTATCAATGGCATTGGGACTTGCAGATATTATCCAGAATACGGCGGGAGCTGTAAGTCTGGAGACGATGTTTGTAGATGAAGGATTCGGATCTCTGGATGATGCATCAAGAGACCGTGCAATTCAGATTCTCAAAGAACTTGCAGGAGAGAAAGGACTGGTTGGAATCATTTCCCATGTAAATGAATTGAAAGAGCAGATTGACTGGAAATTAAATATTACAAAGACGGAGCATGGAAGTCAGGCAAAATGGGAAATCTAAAAGTATAAGGCAGTAACAAGAGACAGCTACGAAGAAGGACAGAATACAGGCAGGTGCGGAAAATGAAACAAAATGGAACGAGAGAGAAAAAAGGAAAGATTTCAAGATATGGAAGAAGGATGTTGGCAGTTCTGCTTGGTGCAGGGATGCTGCTGACAGAGACTCTTCCGGTATTCGGAACAGAAAATACGGAGGAAACGGCACGCCCACATCAGCTTTATTGCACAGTACTTGGAGACAGTATTGCGAAAGGTTACACTTGCGATAAATCCTGGATGGAGAATTATGGAAGTCTGGCAGCAAAGGAAATAGCATATAGCGAAGGGTGCAGATATATTTATCACAATTATGCAAGAACAGGTCTTGATACAGCAGGATTGAACGAAAAGTATTTGTCAAAGCAGGATGTGCAGATGAATCTTGCAAAAGCAGATGTTATTTTTATAACAATTGGTTCGAATGACCTGCTCAACGAATGTAAGCGTGTGGTTCAGGAAATCCTGAAGACAGATACAAAATTTAAAAGTGCGGATGAGGCACTTGCATCTTTGAAAGAGTCTGTAAAGAAGAATCCGCTGCTTGTGCTGAGTGCGATCAACGCGTTGAACAACTGGGATTATAATTCCTTTGAAAAAGAATGGATTCAGATGATGAAGACAGTAAATTCATTGAAAAAGGACGATGCAAAAGTGATCGTGACTACAATTTATAATCCGGCAGGAAATATGAAGCTTCCGTCTACGCTGAATAAAATTGTAGAAGACATTATTGAAAATATGAACGCGATCATTGAAAAACGTGCGGGAAAATACGATTATGAAATTGCGGATGTGTATCAGTCATCTGTGACATCACATCTGCAGAAAGATGGAGTACATCCGGATTCACAGGGGCAGCAGATCATTGCAGATCTGGTTTGTAAGGAATACGAAAAGTAAAAAAGAAGCATTCTTTGTGTTGGTTCTTATATGGAACAATGCAGAGAATGCTTTGTTGTATATTAGGAAAGGACTTTCCTAATATACAACAAACGCTCCGCTCAGGATGCGCACTGCAGCGTACAAGGTAGGTGTCGCAAGCGACCGCCGCAGGCGCAAGAATGTGCCGAGGCACATTCTTTGTTCTTTTTACAAGAAATAGAACTGTCACATTTATAACACAAAACATTCACAGAACTCTGATACTTTTGAAAAGTCAAAAATCTCGGTTTGTCTGCATAGATATAGACTGGAAGAAATATAGGGAGGTAAGACTTTGATAGAAGTAAAGAATCTTGTGAAGAAGTATGGAAATCATACAGCAGTAGATCATTTGAACTTCACAATAGAGGAAGGGCATGTCTACGGCTTTCTTGGACCGAATGGGGCGGGAAAATCAACAACGATGAATATTATGACAGGATATCTCGGTGCTACCGAAGGAGAAGTGCTGATTAATGGACATGATATTCTGAAAGAGCCGGAGGAGGCGAAAAGGCAGATTGGTTATCTGCCGGAATTGCCACCGTTGTATATGGAGATGACAGTTCGTGAATATCTGGAATTTGTAGCGGAGTTGAAAGGAATCGCTAAGAAGAAAAGAGGAGAGTCTATCAATGAAGTAGAGAAGATGGTGAAGATCTGGGAAGTGGAAAACCGTCTGATCAAGAATTTGTCAAAAGGATACCGTCAGAGAGTCGGACTGGCACAGGCGGTGCTTGGATTCCCGGAGATCATCATTCTTGATGAACCAAGTGTCGGACTTGATCCAAAACAGATCATAGAGATCCGTGAACTGATCCGTCAGCTTGCGAAGAAACATACAGTGATCCTGAGTTCTCATATTTTGGCGGAAGTCCGTGAAGTCTGCGATTATATTTTGATCATTTCCAAAGGAAAACTGGTTGCAAGTGACACACCGGAGAACCTGGAACGGAATCTGGGAGATTCTGATCTGATTGAGATCGAGACGAAAGCAGATCCGGATGAAGTTCGAAGAATTCTTGAGACAGTAGATGGAATTCGAAGCATTTCTACAAAGCATCTGGAAAATGGAATCACATGGGCTCAGATTCAGGAGAAGAAAAATACAGATGTACGTGAAAAAGTATTTCAGGCATTTGCACAGAATCATCAGCCGCTGCTGAAACTGAATCCGTTGCAGGTAAGTCTTGAAGATGTCTTTATGGAACTGACGCAGAGCGACAGGGCAGCAGAAGAATATGCAGAAAAGGCGAAGAAGAAGGAAACGGAGGACATGAAAGATGCTGGCGATTTATAAAAGAGAAGTACGCTCCTATTTTCAGTCTATGGTGGGATGCGTGTTTGTTGCATTTCTTATTGCATTTACAGGAATCTACTTTATGGCATATAACTTGACAGCCGGATATCCATACTTTTCCTATACGCTTTCAGGCACACTGATCGTATTTATAGTAGGAATTCCGCTGATCACGATGCGTAGTTTTTCAGAAGAGCGTAAAAATAAGACGGATCAGCTGCTTCTGACAGCTCCGGTCAGTCTGTGGAAGGTTGTGCTTGGAAAATATCTTGCAATGGTAACGGTAATTGGGATCCCGAATGTGATCTTCTGTGCATTCCCGTTGATCATTAAGGCACAGGGAACGGCATATCTGAAAGTAGATTACATATCCATCGGGGTATTTTTCCTGTTGGGCTGTGTATATGCGGCAATCGGTATGTTCCTGTCTGCTCTGACAGAAAGTCAGATGATCGCATTTATCAGTACATTTGGTATTCTGCTTATCTTGTATCTTTGGAATGGAATTCTTTCTATGCTTCCAAGTAGTGCGGTCAGCGGATTGGTCGGTGTGCTTATCATTCTGACTCTGATTGTTGTTTATATTTATCAGATGACAGGAAATATAGCGATTGCCGGTGTGATCGAAGCAGTTGGTGTGATCGCCGGTGTGGTCGTGTACTTTGTGAAATCAAGTCTTTATGAAAACCTGCTGACAAAGATGCTTGGAAGACTGGCACTTGCAGATGTGTTTACTGATATCACTTCGAACAGTATTGTAGATGTAACAGGAATCGCGTTGTATCTTTCGTTGATCGTAGTCTTTGTGTTCCTGACAGTACAGGCAATCCAGAAGAGACGTTGGAATTAGGAGGGCATGAAAGTGGATAGAAGAAAGAAAACAACAGGAAAGATCAAAGGGATGTTCCACACCTCCGGTACAAAGCACGGATCTTACAGTGTGGGGCTGACAGTACTTGTAATCGCAATTGTTATTGTGTTCAATCTGGTGATCGGACAGATCCAGGAAGCTTATCGCAATCTTGATGTGAGTAGTACAAAGATTTATGAAATTTCAGATACGACAAAGGATCTGTTGAGCGGATTGAATGATAAAGTCGATATGAAAGTTCTTGCGGTAAAGGAAGACACGGATGACAGGATTAAGACATTTATCAGTAAATACGCAGCACTTTCAGACAAGATCAATGTTGAATGGATCGATCCGGTTCTGCATCCGTCAGCTCTGACAGAGTATAATGCATCCAAAAATACAATCGTTGTATCTTGTGAAGCAACAGGAAAGACAACAACTATTTCTTTTGACAAGATTCTTGTTATGGATATGTCTTCCTATTATTATTCGGGAAATGCATCTTATTCAGAATTTGACGGAGATGGCCAGTTGACAAGTGCGGTGAATTATGTGACAAGTGATGTGCAGAAGACAATCTATAAAGTAAGCGGACATGGAGAGGCGGATCTGTCATCTACAGTTACAGATTTGATGAGTAAAAATAATTACACGCTGACAGAGCTGAACCTTCTGATGGCAGATTCTATTCCGGATGATTGTGATCTTCTGCTTATGAATGCACCGACGAATGACCTTTCAGAAGATGAAGTGACACTTCTGACAAATTATCTGGCAGCAGGCGGAAAAGTGATGTGTCTGCTTGGGGATACCTCTCTGACGGATTTTCCAAATTTGGCAAGTGTGCTGAAGGTGTATGGAATTGAAGGGGCAGATGGTTATATTGCGGATCCTACAAGATGTTATCAGAACCAGCCATATTATATCTTCCCACAGCTGAAGGTATCCGGTGATCTTGCGAACGGAATCCGTTCTCAGATGGTACTTTTGACGAATGCACATGGAATGACATTGACAGATCCGGCACGAGATACGATCACAACAAGCGCATTCATGGAGACATCGGAAAATGGATACGCAGTAACAGAGTCCGAACAGAAACAGGGAACGTATGAACTTGGAGTTGTTGCGACAGAGACAATTTCTTCAGGAGATGATTCTTCTTCGGATAGTTCAGATGCCGAGGCAACAGATGCATCAACTGATGATAGTGAAAGTACGGAAGATTCTGAGGAAAGCAGTACAACAGAAGCCCGTCTGACTGTGATCTCTGCAGGAAGTCTGATCGACCAGAATATTACAGATGCATTTTCACAGCTTGAGAATACACAGCTCTTTATGAATGCATTAAGTGCAAACTTTGACGGAGTGCAGAATCTTTCTATTGAGGCAAAGAGTCTTGGAACAGAGTATAATACGATACAGCATGCCGGTCTGTTCAGCCTTCTTGTAATCTTTGGAATCCCGGCAGTGATTCTGATTGCCGGATTCAGCGTATGGTTCAGAAGAAGAAAAGCTTAAGGAGGAAGAAATCAGAATGAAGAAAAAGAAAGGACCATTGATTTTAATCTGTGTTCTGGTGTTGCTCCTGATTCTCTATTTTGTCTTAAGCACATGGAATAAGAAGCAGGATTCCAAGGAAGAAGAAACGGTGAAAGTAACAGACCTGAAGACCTCAAAGATTACCGGAGTGAAATATGACTTAGGAACAGGTGAAATGAATTTTGAGAAAGATGGAGATACCTGGTACTATACTGCAGATAAAGATTTTCCATTGCGTCAGAGTTATCCGAAGACAGTAGCGGATGCCATGGGACAGTTGAATGCGGATCGAGAACTTGAGGATGCGGATGCACTGGAAGAATATGGATTAGATCATCCGACTTATACGGTTACACTGACAGATGAAGCTGGAACTATGACAACGATCAAGGTTGGGAATGCGACCGGAAATGATTATTATGCGACAGTGGACGATACGGAAAAGGTTTATACAATTCCGGCGACTTCATTGGATGATATCCAGACAGAACTGGATCAGATCGCTCAGCTGGATACTTATCCAAGTATCGGAAGTGGAAACCTGAAAAAAGAAGTGATCACACAGAACGGTGAGACAACAACCTATGATTCCGAAAATGAGGATCAGGCAGAAGATGTTGCGGCAGTAGCCGGAGGACTTGGTGCAGCAACGCTGTCAGAGGTAGCGGATTATTCTGTAGATGATGCGGATCTTACAGGGTATGGTCTGGATAAGACTTCCAAAATCACAGTAGAAGTTACTTATACAAGTGATGCTGAAGATCAGACAATGACGCTTTACATCGGAGGAGAAAATGGAAGTGGAGACAGATATGTCAGGATTAATGATTCCAGGATTGTGTACCTGATCTCAGATGAAATCTGTAATAATATATTGAATCAATAAAGAATGGTAACTGTTCGGAGAAAACGAAGAAAATTCGCTGTATTTCCTCTGGACGGTTACCACATTTTATATTTATTTAATTGACTTTTGAATGAAAACAGCGCAGAATATAGCACATATCATTTTAGTAGGAAACTCAACGGAAGAGCACACGATAAGTTACAGATATCGTGAAAATAATGTGTGTAGACAGAGTTATTGAGAAAGAAGGATTTTGTATGAAAGAAAAATTTTTACGTTTTATGCAGGGAAGGTATGGCGTGGATCAGTTTTCTAAAGCGCTGCTCATTGCAGGATTGGTAGTAGTGCTCCTGTCTTCTTTTTTTACAGGGAAAGGAGTGGGGACGCTATTTTATTTCCTTGGATGGGTATTGATCATTTATTGTTATTTCCGGGTCTTTTCCAGAAATATATCGAAAAGGTATGCAGAAAATCAGAAGTATCTTGCGAAGACTTATAAATTCAGAACCTATATTCAGCAGCAGAAGAACAGTTTGGCACAGAGAAAGGTATATCATATCTATAAGTGCCCGGGATGCAAGCAGAAGATCCGTATTCCGAAAGGAAAGGGAAAGATAGAGATTCGCTGTCCGAAGTGCGGAACAACATTTATTAAAAAGAGTTGATGCATTTACCAGAGACGCAACATCTGCTATGATATGCAGGTGGTATTTATAGAATGAGGATGAGAGAAAGAACGAGGGAATAAGAAGGATGTCAGATCCATACAGTATATTAGGTGTAGATAGGAATGCTACGGATGAAGATGTGAAGAAAGCTTATCGAAAGCTGAGCCGACAGTATCATCCAGATGCGAATATCAATAATCCGAAGAAAGATGAGGCTGAGGCGAAGTTTAAGGAAGTGCAGCAGGCTTATCAGCAGATTATGGATGAACGCGAAAAAGAATATAATTCCGGGTATGGTTCAAGTGCTGGCTCGGGTTATGGAAGTTACGGTCCGTTTGGAGGATTCGGCGGTTTTGGTTCTTATGGATATGGTTCGGCAGGAAGTACGGGCGGAACTTCCGGGATGAGTGAGGAAGATGCACATCTGAATGCGGCAGCTAATTATATACGAAGCGGACATTATAAAGAAGCTCTTAACGTACTCGCCGGAATCAGCCAGCATAGTGCAAGATGGTATTTCTACAGCGCATCGGCGAATTCCGGATTAGGAAATAACGTGACTGCATTGGAACATGCGAGAGAAGCAGTTCGTCTGGAACCACAGAATATGCAGTATCAGATGTTGCTTCAACAGCTGGAAGGTGGCGGAAACTGGTATCAGACAAGGCAGACAATGTACGGATATCCGGGAACCTATAATAGTAGCTGGTGTGTGAAACTATGTATTGCCAATCTGATGTGCAATATTTGCTGTAACAGTGGCGGACTGTGCCTGGGAGGCGGTCCGGGCGGCGGAACATTTATGTAAGATGAATAGAAGAGGAGAATCGAGAATGTTAACACAGTTTTCGAGAACAGAACTGCTTTTAGGTAAGGAAGCAATGAACAAGCTGGAAGGCGCCCGCGTTGCCGTGTTTGGTATTGGTGGTGTCGGTGGATATGTATGTGAAGCGCTTGTGAGAAGCGGAGTCGGAAAGCTTGATCTGATTGATAATGATAAAGTATGCATGAGTAATCTGAATCGCCAGATTATTGCGACGAGAAATACAGTTGGCAAATACAAAACAGAAGTGATGAAGAGTCGTATCCTTGAGATTAATCCCGAGACGGAAGTGAATATCCATAATTGTTTCTTTCTGCCGGAAAATGCGGAAGAATTTCCTTTTGAAGAATATGACTATGTAGTAGATGCAGTTGATACGGTAACAGCTAAGATTGCGCTTGTAATGAAATGTAAAGAAATGGATGTGCCGATCATTAGCAGTATGGGTGCGGGAAATAAGCTGGATGCGAGCGCCTTTCGCGTAACAGATATTTATAAGACAAAGGTGTGTCCGCTTGCGAAAGTGATGCGACGTGAATTGAAGAAACGCGGCGTAAAGAAGCTGAAAGTAGTATATTCGGAAGAGGAGCCGATCCGTCCAATGGAAGATACTTCGGATAATTGTAGCACAGAGACGGTTTGTCAGGACGGTGTAGAATATAAAGCTGCAAAACGCAGATCCACTCCGGGCAGCGTGGCATTTGTACCGTCAGTGGCAGGTCTGATCATTGCAGGTGAAGTAATTAAGGACCTTGCGAGATAAGAAAGAACGACAGGGGAAGAGAGATGAGTAAATCAAAGAAAGAATTAAGTTTTGCCGAAGAAGTAGAACAGAGTCTGCGTAAAAAATTCAGAAAGAATATATGGTGCAAATTTACAAAGGCAATCAACGAATATGAACTTGTGAAACCGGGAGACAGAATTGCGGTCTGCATTTCCGGGGGGAAAGATTCTATGCTACTGGCGAAACTTTTTCAGGAACTGAAGCGTCATAATAAATTTGATTTTGAGGTGAAATTCCTTGTGATGGATCCCGGGTACAGTCCGGTCAATCGTCAGGTGATAGAAGAGAATGCGAGACGTCTGGAGATTCCGATAGAGATTTTTGAGTCAGAGATTTTTGAATCAGTTTTTAATATAGAAAAATCCCCATGTTATCTCTGTGCAAGAATGCGTCGTGGATATTTGTACAGTCATGCGCAGAAGATGGGATGTAATAAGATTGCGTTGGGACATCATTATGATGATGTGATCGAGACGATCCTTATGGGAATGCTTTATTCAGCGCAGGTGCAGACAATGATGCCGAAGCTGCATAGTACAAATTTTGAAGGAATGGAACTGATCCGACCGCTATATATGGTTCGCGAAGAAGATATCAAAGCATGGAGAGATTATAATGATCTGTATTTTCTTCAGTGTGCATGTAAGTTTACGGAAGCGTGCGCTACAAGTGAGAATAATGAAGAGAATCTTTCTAAGCGTAAAGAAATCAAAGAATTGATCGCTACATTGAAAAAAGTAAATCCATATGTGGAAGGGAATATTTTCAAGAGTGTCGAAAATGTAAATCTGGATACTGTGGTTGCATATAAGTTAAAAGGGATGAAACATCATTTCCTTGATACTTATGATCTGAAAGAAGAAATTTAGCCGATAGTTCAGATATATAGTTGAAATAGGTATAAAACAATTTAAGAAAGAGGCTTGACTTCCGTTTGTTCCCATGATACAATGTTTGGGCGAATGGAAGTAGGCTTTTTTTTTATGCCTAAAAATTGATGGCTCGCAACCATCAGCAACACGTAGGTGAATATATTAAAAGCGAGGTGGAAGTTGTGCGCACAAGAATTACTCTGGAATGTACGGAATGCAAGAACCGTAACTACAACATGACAAAGGATAAGAAGACTCATCCGGAACGCATGGAAACCAAGAAGTACTGCAGATTCTGCAAATCACACACACTGCACAAAGAGACAAAATAATTGTTGTCGAAAGGAAGTGGAATTATGGGTGAGAATACAAAAACTCAGAAGAAGAGCTGGTTCAAAGGACTTAAGACAGAGTTCAGGAAGATCGTTTGGCCAGACAAGAATACACTTGCTAAACAGACCACGGCAGTTGTTGCTGTCTCCGTAGTGCTTGGAGCGCTGATCTCAGTAGTTGATGCGCTTTTGAGATATGGAATTGACTTTTTAGTGAAGTAGTTGATCGCAGCAGAAAGGTGATTTTATGTCAGAGGCAAAATGGTACGTCGTTCATACCTATTCAGGGTATGAGAACAAAGTAAAAGCAAACATTGACAAGACAATTGAGACTCGTCATCTGGAAGACCAGATTTTGGAAGTTCGTGTTCCACTTGAGGAAGTACCTGAGATACGTAATGGAGTGGAAAAGGTCGTACAGAGAAAGATGTTTCCTGGATATGTTATGATCCACATGATCATGAATGATGACACTTGGTATGTTGTAAGAAACACAAGAGGTGTTACAGGATTTGTCGGACCTGGATCCAAGCCGGTACCGCTTGATGAGAGTGAGATGGAGAACCTTGGAATCAAACAGGATGAGGTGATCCTTGATCTTGAGATCGGTGATGTTGTAACTGTACTTAGCGGTGCATGGGAAGGAACAGTTGGAGCTGTTCAGACAATCAACGAACAGAAGAAGAGTCTGACAATCAATGTTGAGCTGTTTGGCCGAGAAACTCCGGTTGAACTTGGTTTTTCAGAAGTGAAGAAAATGGATTAAAATTGCGTGGGAGGGATGAGAATCCCGCCAATACCACAAGGAGGTAATTGAAATGGCAAAAAAAGTAGAAGGATATATCAAATTACAGATTCCTGCTGGAAAGGCAACTCCGGCACCACCGGTTGGTCCTGCACTTGGACAGCACGGTGTAAACATCGTAGAATTTACAAAACAGTTCAATGCTAGAACAGCAGATCAGGGAGATCTTATCATCCCTGTAGTAATCACTGTTTACAATGACAGAAGCTTCAGCTTCATCACAAAGACACCACCGGCAGCAGTTCTTATTAAGAAAGCTTGTAAGATTCAGTCCGGTTCTGGTGTACCGAACAAGACAAAAGTTGCTACAATCACAAAAGCTCAGGTTAGAGAAATCGCTGAAATGAAGATGCCAGACCTGAACGCAGCATCCGTAGAGGCTGCTGAGAGCATGATCGCTGGAACATGCCGTTCCATGGGTGTAGTTGTAGAAGACTAATCCGGATCATATAAAGATTATATTGTAGGATACAATCAGCCGACCTTTTCCGGTGTCCTCGGGGGAGAGAGCGCTGAGAGTTCAATTGTTTAGTAAATTCATAAAGTGGGAGGGGCAAGTTCCCGCCAATACCACAAGGAGGTTATTGTAAAATGAAACGAGGAAAAAAATATATCGAAGCTGCAAAACTGATCGAAAGAGGAAATCTCTATGATCCTGCAGAAGCAGTAGCATTAGTAAAGAAATCAGCAACAGCAAAGTTTGACGAGACAATCGAGGCTCATATCAGAACAGGTTGTGACGGACGTCACGCTGATCAGCAGATCCGTGGTGCTGTAGTTCTTCCACACGGAACAGGTAAGAAGGTTCGCATCCTTGTGTTCGCTAAGGACGCTAAGGCAGAGGAAGCAAAAGCAGCAGGCGCTGACTTTGTTGGAGGAGACGAACTGATCCCGAAGATTCAGAACGAGGGATGGCTTGACTTCGACGTTGTAGTTGCTACACCGGATATGATGGGTGTTGTTGGACGTCTTGGACGTGTACTCGGACCTAAAGGACTTATGCCAAACCCGAAGGCTGGTACAGTAACAATGGACGTTACAAAAGCTATCAACGATATCAAAGCTGGTAAGATTGAGTACAGACTGGACAAGACAAACATTATCCATGTTCCGATCGGAAAAGCATCCTTTACAGAGGAGCAGTTAGCGGACAACTTCCAGACGCTTATCGATGCAATCAACAAGGTTAGACCAGCCGCTGTTAAAGGTCAGTACCTGAAGAGTGTAACTCTTACATCTACAATGGGACCTGGCGTGAAGATTAACCCGGTTAAGCTTGCATAATAAAATGTAAAAGAGACAGTTGCGAGACTGTCATAGAGGAGGATCTGCTTTCGGCGGATCCTCTTTTGAAAAAGAAAAAATAAAAAAGATAAAAATGGGCTTGACATATAGAAAATAACATGGTATTATAGCCTAGCAACTGCCGAAGACAGTAGGTGCTGAAAAGCGTAAGTTATGAACGCCTACCGAGGAAGAATGAATTTTTACATGCGTATGAATTTGTAGAACCTCCACGTCTTTGGACCTGGAGATTTTTTTAGTTTCAGCAGAAGATTCTGCTGAGAACTTTGGCAGTACACGAATAATATAAGGAGGTGTACCGAAAAGTGGCAAAGGTTGAAGTAAAACAGCCAATCGTTGACAAGATTGCAGAAGAGATTAAAGACGCTCAGTCAGTAGTTCTCGTTGACTACCGTGGACTTACAGTTGCTCAGGATACAGAGCTTCGTAAACAGCTTAGAGAAGCTGGTGTGATCTACAAAGTTTACAAGAACACAATGATGAAGAGAGCTTTCGAGGGTACTGAATTTGCAGCCCTTGATGACTGCCTGGAAGGACCAAGCGCTATCGCTATTTCTAAAGATGACGCAACAGCACCGGCAAGAATCCTTTACAAATTTGCACAGGATGCTCCGGCACTTGAACTTAAGGGTGGTGTAGTTGAAGGAACAGCATATGATGTAGCAGGTATTTCTGAACTTGCTAAGATCCCTTCAAGAGACGAACTGCTTTCCAAGTTGCTTGGAAGCTTGCAGTCACCTATTACAAACTTTGCTCGTGTTATCAAACAGATCGCAGAGCAGGGTGGAGAAGCGGCTCCAGCAGAAGCAGCAGAGGAGACAGCAACAGACGCAGAGTAATGTGCGTCAGCTGATCTGGATACAGACAGCATATATGAGCAGATGCTCATCCAATTAATTAAGAATGAAAAGAAAAATGGAGGATATTTAAAATGGCTAAATTGACAACAGCTGAAATGATCGAAGCGATCAAAGAGTTATCAGTATTAGAGTTAAACGAGCTTGTTAAAGCTTGTGAAGAAGAGTTCGGCGTATCTGCAGCAGCAGGCGTTGTAGTTGCAGCAGCAGCTGAGGGTGCAGGAGCAGCAGAGAAAGATGAGTTCGACGTAGAACTTACATCCGCTGGAGCATCTAAAGTAAAAGTTATCAAGGCTGTTCGTGAGATCACAGGTCTTGGACTTAAAGAAGCTAAAGAGCTTGTAGACGGAGCACCGAAGGTAGTTAAAGAGGCAGTTTCCAAAGCAGAGGCTGAGGAAATCAAAACTAAACTTGAGGAGCAGGGAGCAGAGGTTACTCTTAAATAATTTTCCTGAACATAAGTTTATTATGACCGCAGAAGATGATATGCTTCTGCGGTTTTTTTAAAAGAGGCGAAAGAAATGGATGCAGTTGAACTTACAAGAGAGCTGATTAAAATTGAGAGCACAGATCCTGGAAGCTGGGAAACCAGGGTTGGGGAATATATCTGCAACTATTTGAAAGAGAGTGGAGCAGATACAGAGACTTACGAAGTAGAGCCGGGAAGAAAAATTGTAAAAGGCGTCGTGAAAGGTGCGAAAGCGCATCCGGCACTGGTGTTTATCTGTCACATGGATACGGTTGTTAAGGGCGAAGGATGGACAAAGAATGCATTCAGCGCAGAAGTTTCAGATGGGAAAATCTGGGGACGAGGAGCCTGTGATATGAAGTCAGGACTTGCAAGTGCTTTGACAGCATTTGCGGAGGTGGCAAAATTACAGAAAGAGAATGCTGAGGATATAGAAAAACTTCCGGGAACATTAGTCTTTATCGGAACTGTAGACGAGGAAGCAGATATGAAAGGGTCAGAAGCAGTAGTGCAACAAGGATGGATTCAGAAGGAAGACTGGGTTCTTGATATGGAACCGACTTCCGGAATGATTCAGATGGCTCATAAAGGGAGAACCTGGTTTGAACTGAGTGTGGAAGGCATTACTGCACATGCGAGTATGCCGGAGAAAGGCGCAGATGCAATCGCCGGAATCGCATTTATGATCGCAGAGATCCGAAAAGCGATGGGAAAAGTACCGACACATGAAGAACTTGGAAAGTCTACGGTTACATTTGGACAGATTTCCGGAGGATACAGTCCATATGTAGTATCAGATCACAGTATGGTGACGATAGATATGCGTCTTGTTCCGCCGATGAATACACAAGAGGCAGAAAAGATTGTTCGAAAAGCAATTGAAATTGGGGAAAATGCAGTTCCGGGTGTAAAGGGTTCTTATAAGATTACAGGTGACAGACCACCGGTGGAGACACACATGGAGTCAGGTCTTATGAAAGCTTTATCTGAATCAGTGAAAAAAGTTACTGGAAAAGATCTGGTTGTGTCAGCGTTCACGGGTTATACAGACACAGCAGTTGTGGCAGGCCTTTTGGGAAATCCGAATTGTATGTCTTATGGGCCGGGAAATCTTGCACAGGCTCATAAACCGGATGAGTATGTTGAAATTGCGGATATTGAGCGGTGTGTTCAGGTTTATCGTGAACTGATCTGTCTTTATGAAGATATGATATAGAAGTTATTTCTGAAAAAAAGATACTGTTCAAAAGGAAAAAGCTTAGAATAGCGGAAGATATAACATATCTTGAGAAAAAAGTCAAGAAAAATATAAAAAAACACAAGAATCATGTTGACAATAAAAAGAGCTTTGTGATATAGTAGAAAATGCGCTATTGTGGAAAGGTATGCCATATAGTGACAGAGAATACTGTCGCAAGGCTCTTTTCATTTTTATATAACTGGAACTCGTAAAAGGCAGTTTATTGCCTGCAAAAACAATAAATGAGGAGTGAAACGTCAATGGAGAAAAACAGAATTCGTCCCATCAAAACCGGAAAAAGCTTCCGCATGAGCTATTCCAGGCAGCAAGAAGTATTGGAGATGCCTAACCTCATTGAAGTTCAGAAAGATTCCTATCAGTGGTTTCTTGACAAAGGACTGAAAGAGGTATTCGATGATATTTCCCCGATCGCAGATTACAATGGTCATCTGAGTCTGGAATTTGTGGATTTTACACTCTGTGAGGAAGATGCAAAATATACGATTGATGAGTGTAAAGAACGTGATGCAACTTATGCAGCACCTCTGAAAGTCAGAGTAAGGCTTTATAATAAGGAAACTGATGAGATTAACGAGCATGAGATCTTTATGGGAGATCTTCCGCTGATGACAAAGACAGGTACTTTTGTTATCAATGGTGCTGAGCGTGTTATCGTCAGCCAGCTTGTGCGTTCCCCAGGTATTTATTACGGAATCGCACATGATAAGTTCGGTAAGAAGCTTTATTCAGCAACTGTTATCCCGAACCGTGGAGCATGGCTGGAATATGAGACTGACTCCAATGACGTTTTCTATGTACGTGTAGACCGTACAAGAAAAGTGCCGATCACAGTTCTGATCCGTGCACTTGGAGTAGGTACAAATGCAGAGATCATTGAACTCTTTGGTGAAGAGCCAAAACTTCTTGCAAGTTTTGGAAAAGATACTTCTGAGAACTACCAGGAAGGTCTGTTGGAACTCTATAAGAAGATCCGTCCGGGTGAGCCGCTGGCAGTAGACAGTGCAGAAAGCCTGATCACAAGCATGTTCTTTGATCCAAGACGTTATGATCTTGCTAAAGTTGGACGTTATAAGTTTAATAAGAAGCTTCTTCTTAAGAACCGTGTATCAGGACAGATCCTCGCTGAGGATGCTGTAAGTGCAATCACAGGTGAAGTTGTTGCTGAAAAGGGAACAAAGATTACTCGTGAGATCGCTGATATGATCCAGAATGCGGCAGTACCGTACATTTGGGTAGAGGGTGAAGAGACTTCCAGAAATATCAAGGTTCTTTCCAATATGATGGTTGACCTCCAGGCTGTTGTTGATATTGATCCGGCCGAGGTTGGTGTGACAGAGCAGGTATATTATCCGGTTCTTGCAGGAATCATTGAAGAATCTGCAGGTGATGTAGATGAGATGAAGAGACTGATCAAGAGAGATCTTCATGATCTGATTCCGAAGCACATCACAAAGGAAGATATTTTTGCATCTATCAACTACAACATGCATCTTGAGTATGGCATGGGAAATGATGATGATATCGACCATCTGGGTAACAGACGTATCCGTGCGGTTGGAGAACTTCTTCAGAACCAGTACAGAATCGGTCTGTCCAGACTGGAAAGAGTTGTTCGTGAGAGAATGACAACACAGGATCAGGATGGTATTTCACCACAGTCCCTGATCAATATTAAGCCTGTAACAGCAGCAGTGAAGGAATTCTTCGGATCTTCCCAGCTGTCACAGTTCATGGATCAGAACAACCCGCTTGGAGAGCTGACACATAAGAGACGTCTTTCCGCACTTGGTCCTGGAGGTCTGTCAAGAGATCGTGCAGGATTTGAGGTCCGCGACGTTCACTACTCTCACTATGGAAGAATGTGTCCTATCGAGACTCCTGAAGGTCCTAACATCGGTCTGATCAACTCTCTTGCATGTTACGCAAGAATCAACGAGTATGGATTTATCGAAGCACCATATCGTAAAGTTGACAAGACAGATCCGATGAACCCGGTCGTTACAGATGAAGTTGTATATATGACTGCTGATGAAGAGGATAATTACCATGTAGCACAGGCGAATACACCTCTTGATGAAGAAGGTCATTTCATTAATAAGAACGTATCCGGTCGTTACCTTGAGGAAACACAGGACTACGAAAGAAATAAATTTGATTACATGGACGTATCACCTAAGATGGTGTTCTCCGTGGCTACAGCGTTGATTCCGTTCCTTCAGAACGACGATGCTAACCGTGCGCTGATGGGATCTAACATGCAGCGTCAGGCAGTACCGCTTCTTACAACAGAAGCTCCGGTAGTTGGAACAGGTATGGAAGTTAAGACAGCTGTTGACTCCGGTGTGGCTGAAGTCGCAGAGCAGGCTGGTGTAGTTGAAAGCTCTACATCTACAAGCATTACGATCAGACATGATGACGGAACAAAGAAAACATATAAACTGACAAAATTCCAGAGAAGTAACCAGAGCAACTGCTACAACCAGAGACCGATCGTTGATAAAGGTGAACGCGTTGAGGCAGGACAGGTTATCGCTGATGGACCGTCTACATCCGGTGGAGAGATGGCTCTTGGTAAGAACCCATTGATCGGATTCATGACATGGGAAGGTTACAACTACGAGGATGCCGTTCTCTTAAGTGAGAGACTGGTGCAGGATGATGTCTACACATCTGTTCATATTGAAGAATATGAAGCAGAGGCAAGAGATACAAAGCTCGGACCAGAAGAGATCACAAGAGACATCCCAGGTGTTGGTGATGATGCACTGAAAGATCTGGATGAGAGAGGAATCATCCGTATCGGTGCTGAGGTTCGTGCCGGAGATATCCTTGTCGGAAAAGTAACTCCAAAGGGAGAGACAGAGCTGACAGCTGAAGAGAGACTGCTTCGTGCAATCTTCGGTGAGAAAGCACGTGAGGTAAGAGATACATCTCTGAAAGTACCTCATGGAGAATATGGTATCGTAGTAGATGCCAAAGTATTTACAAGAGAAAACGGAGATGAGCTGTCACCTGGAGTAAATCAGGCAGTTCGTATTTACATCGCTCAGAAGAGAAAGATCTCCGTTGGTGATAAGATGGCCGGACGACATGGAAACAAGGGTGTTGTTTCCCGTGTACTTCCAGTAGAAGATATGCCATTCCTTCCGAATGGACGTCCTCTGGATATCGTGCTGAACCCACTGGGTGTGCCTTCCCGTATGAACATCGGACAGGTGCTCGAGATTCATCTGAGTCTTGCAGCAAAAGCACTTGGATTCAACGTATCAACTCCTGTATTCGCAGGTGCGAACGAGAACGATATCATGGATACACTGGATCTGGCAAATGATTATGTAAACCTTGAGTGGGATGAGTTCGAGAAGAAACATGGCGAAGAGCTTCGTCCGGAAGTTCTCCAGTTCCTGTCTGAGAACAGAGATCACAGAGAACTCTGGAAGGGTGTTCCGCTGTCAAGAGACGGTAAGGTTCGTCTTCGTGACGGACGTACAGGAGAGTACTTCGACAGCCCGGTAACAATCGGACACATGCATTATCTGAAACTGCATCATCTGGTAGACGACAAGATCCATGCTCGTTCTACTGGTCCTTACTCTCTCGTAACACAGCAGCCGCTGGGTGGAAAAGCTCAGTTCGGTGGACAGCGTTTCGGAGAGATGGAGGTATGGGCCCTGGAGGCTTATGGTGCATCTTATACACTGCAGGAGATCCTGACAGTGAAGTCTGACGACGTTGTAGGACGTGTGAAGACATATGAGGCAATTATTAAGGGAGAGAATATTCCTGAACCAGGAGTTCCTGAGTCATTTAAGGTTCTTCTTAAAGAGCTCCAGTCACTTGCTCTGGATGTCCGCGTACTGCGTGATGACAATACAGAGGTTAAGATCATGGAGAGCGTTGATTACGGTGAGACAGACCTGCGTCATATCATCGAAGGAGACAGAAAGTATCGTGATGAGAATGAATCTTTCGGAGATCATGGATTCACAGAGAAGGAGTTTGTCGGAGAAGAACTGGAAGATGTTGAACTGGACGAAGAGCCGGACGACAGCGATCTTGAGAACTTAAGTTTTGATGATGATTACCTGGGTGAGGAATAATAAGGAGGAGCCGTTTTTATGCCAAATAACAATGAACAACAATATGAACCGTTAACATTTGATGCGATTAAGATCGGCCTGGCTTCACCTGAAAAAATCCTGGAGTGGTCCAGAGGTGAGGTGACAAAGCCGGAGACCATCAACTACAGGACTTTGAAGCCGGAGAAGGACGGACTTTTCTGTGAGAGAATCTTCGGACCAAGCAAAGACTGGGAGTGTCACTGCGGTAAATACAAAAAGATCCGTTATAAGGGTGTTGTATGTGATCGCTGTGGTGTTGAAGTTACAAAGGCCAGTGTTCGTCGTGAGCGTATGGGACACATCGCTCTGGCAGCACCGGTATCCCATATCTGGTACTTCAAAGGAATTCCGAGCCGTATGGGTCTGATCCTTGATATTTCTCCAAGAACACTGGAGAGAGTACTTTACTTTGCTTCTTATATCGTGCTTGATAAGGGAGAGACAGATCTCTCTTACAAGCAGATCCTTTCAGAGGCAGAGTATCAGGAAGCAAAGGAAAAATGGGGAAGACATGCATTCCGTGTAGGAATGGGTGCTGAATCCATCAAAGAGCTTCTTGAGTCTATTGACCTTGAGAAAGAATATGCAGAACTTCAGGCAGGACTGGAGAATGCAACAGGACAGAAGCGTGCGAGAATCGTAAAACGTCTGGAAGTTGTAGAAGCATTCCGCGAGTCCGGAAACAGACCGGAGTGGATGATCCTTACAGCTATCCCGGTTATCCCGCCGGATCTGCGTCCTATGGTACAGCTGGATGGAGGACGTTTTGCAACATCTGACCTGAATGATCTGTACAGAAGAATCATTAACAGAAATAACCGTCTGAGAAGACTCCTTGAACTGGGAGCACCAGATATTATCGTAAGAAACGAAAAGCGTATGCTTCAGGAAGCTGTTGATGCGCTGATCGATAACGGACGTCGTGGACGTCCGGTAACAGGACCTGGAAACAGAGCACTCAAGTCTCTGTCTGACATGCTGAAAGGTAAGTCCGGACGTTTCCGTCAGAACCTGCTTGGAAAACGTGTTGACTATTCAGGACGTTCTGTTATCGTCGTTGGACCAGAACTGAAGATCTATCAGTGTGGTCTGCCGAAAGAGATGGCAATCGAGCTGTTCAAGCCATTCGTTATGAAAGAGCTTGTAGCGAATGGAACAGCACACAACATCAAAAATGCAAAGAAAATGGTCGAGAGACTTCAGCCAGAGGTATGGGATGTGCTTGAAGAAGTAATCAAAGAGCATCCGGTTATGCTGAACCGTGCCCCTACTCTGCATAGACTTGGTATCCAGGCATTTGAGCCAATCCTTGTAGAAGGTAAGGCAATCAAGCTTCATCCACTGGTATGTACAGCTTACAATGCCGATTTCGATGGAGACCAGATGGCTGTCCATGTACCGCTGTCACAGGAAGCACAGGCAGAGTGCCGTTTCCTTCTTCTTTCACCAAACAACTTGCTGAAACCATCTGATGGTGGTCCGGTAGCCGTTCCTTCACAGGATATGGTACTTGGTATTTACTATCTGACTCAGCTTCGTCCTGGTGCAAAGGGAGAGGGCATGTTCTTTAAGAGCGTGAACGAGGCTATTCTTGCATACGAGAATGGATATATCACACTTCACTCACAGATTAAAGTACGTGTGACAAAGACTCTTGCAAATGGAGCAGAGAAGACAGGAACTATCGACGCAACACTTGGTCGTCTCCTGTTTAACGAGATCATTCCACAGGATCTTGGTTTTGTAGACCGTGAGGTTGAGGGAAATGAACTTAAGATGGAAATTGACTTCCATGTTGGTAAGAAACAGCTGAAGCAGATCCTTGAGAAAGTTATCAACACTCATGGAGCTACACAGACAGCAGAAGTTCTTGATGATGTTAAGGCAATCGGATACAAGTTCTCTACAAGAGCAGCTATGACAGTATCCATTTCCGATATGACTGTACCACCGCAGAAACCGCAGATGATGCAGGAAGCACAGGATACAGTAGACAAGATCACAAAGAACTACAAACGTGGTCTTATCACAGAGGAAGAGCGTTACAAAGAAGTTGTTGAGACATGGAAAGCAACTGATGATAAACTGACAGAGGCACTGCTGACAGGTCTTGATAAATACAATAACATCTTCATGATGGCAGATTCCGGAGCCCGTGGATCTGACAAGCAGATCAAACAGCTTGCAGGTATGCGTGGACTTATGGCTGATACAACAGGTCGTACGATCGAGTTGCCTATCAAGTCAAACTTCCGTGAAGGTCTTGACGTACTGGAATACTTCATGTCTGCCCATGGAGCTCGAAAAGGAATGGCCGATACAGCTCTTCGTACAGCCGATTCCGGTTACCTGACAAGACGTCTTGTAGACGTATCTCAGGAGCTTATCATTCACGATGCAGATTGTGCAAAACCGGGTCAGCCGATTCCGGGAATGTATGTATCTGCATTCATGGATGGAAATGAAGAGATTGAGAGCCTTCAGGATCGTATCACAGGAAGATTTGCTGCTGAGGATCTTAAAGATAAAGATGGAAATATCCTTGTAAAAGCAAACCATATGATTACACCTCGTCGTGCAGAGCGCGTGATGAAGAAAGGTGTTGACGAGAACGGAAATCCTCTTGAGCAGGTTAAGATCCGTACAATTCTTACATGTAAATGTAAGAACGGTGTATGCTCCAAATGTTATGGTGCGAACATGGCAACAGGTGAGGCAGTTCAGGTTGGTGAGGCAGTCGGAATCATGGCCGCTCAGTCAATCGGAGAACCAGGTACACAGCTTACTATGCGTACATTCCATAATGGTGGAGTTGCCGGTGACGATATCACACAGGGTCTTCCTCGTGTCGAGGAGCTTTTCGAGGCAAGAAGACCTAAGGGACTTGCCATCATCACAGAGATCGCAGGACGTGCAACACTCAGTGATACAAAGAAGAAACGTGAGGTTATCGTTACAAACGAAGAGACAGGAGAATCCAAATCCTATCTTATTCCTTACGGATCACGTATCAAAGTACAGGACGGCGTTATGCTTGAAGCCGGAGATGAGCTTACAGAAGGTAGCGTAAATCCACATGATATCCTGAAAATCAAAGGACTTCGTGCAACACAGGATTATATGCTCCAGGAAGTACAGCGTGTATACCGTCTCCAGGGTGTTGAGATCAACGATAAGCATATCGAGGTTATCGTTCGTCAGATGCTGAAGAAGATCAGAATCGAAGAGAAGGGTGATACAGAGTTCCTGCCTGGAACAATGGTAGACGTTCTTGACTTCGAAGAAGTAAACGAGCAGCTTGTTGCAGAAGGAAAAGAGCCGGCTACCGGAGAACAGATCATGCTTGGTATCACAAAGGCTTCTCTGGCAACAGAATCCTTCCTGTCAGCCGCTTCCTTCCAGGAGACAACAAAGGTTCTGACAGAAGCAGCTATCAAGGGTAAAGTTGACCATCTAGTTGGTCTGAAAGAGAACGTTATCATCGGTAAACATATTCCTGCCGGAACAGGTATGAAGAAGTACCGTGATGTAAAACTCAACACAGATATTAAGATGGAAGATGAACTGGATCTTGAAGATGATCTGAATCTGGATGAAGATTTTGACATGGACGAAAATGTTGATCTGACAGGTGAGTTCGTAGAAGAGAACACAGAAGATGCTGCAGAAACATCCGTAGAAGAACCAGCAACAGAAGAATAAAACATTATCGTAGAAATCATTTTACTGATATACGGACGAAAACAGAAAATATTATTTTAGAAAGTTGATTGTTAGAAGAATGATACAGGAACGCCGACTCAGGGTTACGCATACTGTTCATACTAGGAAAAACAACAGACTGCTAAAAACAAAGAAAGGATTGACAAACTCGCTGTCGCTCAGACAGCTGTCAATCCTTTCTTTAACGCAATCTATTGCTTTTCAAGTATGAGCCAAGCATGCTACACATTCGTCTTCGTCCCTGTACCATCCTTCTAACATGAAACTTCTCGAAGTTCATATTTTCTGTTTTCTGTTTATTGAAAAAGATAGACTTCTATGCTAAATTTTATTAAATACAAACACGTTTGAGATAGGGATATCATTCTATAGAACATCCGGTTCCTTTCCGTCTCAAGTAGAGTTCTTCTTTCGAGAAAGTAGAAATCAGATAGCGACGGAAAACTTACCGATAGACAGACATTGAGGGATTGGATCAGGTGACTGTTCTGTATACAGAACCCGGAGCCTGAAGCAATCCCTCAATGTCTGTCTATTAGAATAAACTTTATAAGTGCTATCTGATTTCGTCCAATTTTCGAAGAAGAATCTCTACGATAAATTTATATTTAGATAGTCTCTCCATTTTTATATTTCTGAAGTACATTCTGGATACGCTCATTCGGACTGAGAATCTCGCTCAGTGATCCGTCATGATTCAGAGTATCAATGATCAGAGCAATGTACTTGCTCATGTCACAGTTGATATAATATGGTTTTGAAAGAAGGTTTGGTGTCTGATAAATCAGGTTTGTTGTCAGGATACCGTTGATGATACCTTCTTCATAAGCTTTGTCAAATTTTTCCATTCCGTTTGTGAACAGACCAAATGTAGCAGCAGCAAAGATACGGTTTGCTTTACGTCTCTTTAACTCTGTAGCAACTTCAATGATACTGTCTCCGGAAGAAATCATATCATCAATAATAATTACATCTTTGCCCTCTACAGAGCTTCCGAGGAATTCATGAGCAACGATAGGGTTACGTCCGTTTACAATCTGAGTATAATCACGACGTTTGTAGAACATACCCATATCTAAACCAAGAACGTTGGCAAGATATACAGCACGGTTTGTACCACCTTCATCCGGACTGATTGCCATCATATGTTCACTGTCAATCTGCAGGTCCTTTACATTGCGAAGAAGACCTTTAATGAACTGGTAAGTTGGTGAGATTGTCTCAAATCCACTCAGCGGAATTGCATTTGATACACGTGGGTCATGTGCATCAAAAGTAATAATGTTGTCTACACCCATGCGAACAAGCTCCTGAAGCGCAAGTGCGCAGTCAAGAGATTCACGGGAAGTTCTCTTATGCTGACGGCTTTCATAAAGGAATGGCATAATAACGTTAATACGACGTCCCTTACCACCTACAGCAGCAATAATTCTCTTTAAGTTCTGGAAATGGTCATCCGGTGACATATGGTTTGTGTTTCCTGTCAGAGAGTAAGTGACATTATAATTACATACATCAACCATCAGGTAAATATCTTTTCCTCGTACGGATTCTCCAAGGATACCTTTGGCTTCACCAGAACCAAAACGCGGTACACTGGCATTGATCAGATAATTATCTTTCTCATATCCCGAGAAAGCAACGTCATTCTTGTGCTCGTGAGCACTTTCACGACGCCATTTAACAAGGTAATCATTTACCTTATTTCCAAGCTCTTCGCAGCCAAGTAAAGGAATGATTCCAAGGCTTCCTACTGGTATGTTCTCCAAGATACGTTCTGAACGACTTAACATGAGTCATAATCCTCCTAATGTTCTAACTTCTTTTTAATACGTATATCATCACCGACTATTTTCAACAGACTATATCTGCTTGTAATTCTGGAGAAAGAACGCTCAGTATAAAGATCAGCGAGTGACTCCAAAGAAAGGTTTGTTGAAATAATCGTTGATTTCCTATGCAGTAGCCTTTCGTTGATGCAAGTAAAAAACTGTGATGCAATAAAGGCATTTGTGTACTCTGTACCAAGATCATCAATAATAAGCAGATCACAGTCAAAAATGTATTCACACATGTTATGTGCATCAATGTCATTTTTGTCAAATGCATTCTTGGCAAGAGTATTAAAAAGCTGTGGAGCAGAAAAATACAAAACAGAATATTCTCTGTTCATAATCTCTTTTGCGATACAGGTGGAGAGAAAGGTTTTCCCAACACCGACATCTCCATAGAAAAAGAGATTGTTGAACTCTGTCCCAAAGCTGTCGATAAAATGATGGCAGATGCGTAAAGTGTCTTCCATCATGGAACGAGAAGAACGTCCCGTTTTCTTATCGTAATGTGAAACCGGATAATAGTCAAGTCTGAAATTGCTAAAATCTGTTTCTACAGGGAATTTTTTAATATTTGACTGGTCATAAAGCAATCCAATGATTGCTTTTTTGAAACAATGGCATTTTTGATTACCAATATATCCGGTGTCTTTACAATCCGGACAGTCGTAAACCGGCTCCAGATAATCTTCTGGGAAGCCGGCTGATTTGAGCAGATGAATCTTACGATTACGTAATTCTGCAAGATCTTTCTTTAAAGCATCAACTGCACTGGTATCTCCATCAAGTAGTTTCTTTCCATACTGAATAGACAGTGAGGCAATGGAGTCATCAAGTGCTTTGAATTCAGGGAGCTTTTTATAGACTTCTTCATACCGAGCCACCTGAATGTCATGGCTATGTAATTGTTTTTGCTCATATTTACGCATGATTGCATGGTACTGTGAATTTTTTAATCCCATGAAAAGACTCCTTTTAATTTCTCTTTAAAATAATTGACCTTCTAAATCATTGCTTTTTCGTTAGTTGCTCTTCAGAAGCTGCTCTTCCAGAGAATCCATGTCGTAGGAACGTCTCTCAAAATTATTCAGATTTCTTGTGACATTCTTTGGTTTTGTGACAGGACTTCTATGTAAGGAACGTTCTTTCTGGAATTCATGATCCAAAGCATTGATATCAGTCAGATGATGAATATTGCATTCATACCATTTTGTGAGAATGGAGTCAGCATATTCAAAACTTGGCTGATGTGTGGCAGAGATTGTTCTGCGGCAGGCCTCCTGAATGATGTCAGCGGAAAAGCCATAAGTATCAGCCCATTTATTAATATATTCCAGTTCAGAAGAGGCAGGTCCTCTGTTCTTAATACCGAATGCATTCAAAACCGTGTAGCAGTTACGGCTGTATGCAGCAGCCTGTTCTTTAGCCTGTGATACGGTTTCAACTCCGTTCTCTACCCAGGAAATGGCAACCTTCTGGATGTAATGCATACTCTTATGTCCGTTCTCTACACAGGATTCAATCAGATATTCAATCAGATCAGCAGACATATGCAGTGTATCATAGAAATAAGTAATTGTGTCGACATCCGTATGCGTCAGTGTCTTGCCAAGGTACTGTTCCGTGATGAACAGGAGAGACTTGATCTCCTTCTGGGCACGGAATGTATCAAGAGGAACCGCATTGGAAACCGGAGTCTGGATATTGCTTTCTACCGGTGCAGAAACAGCTTCTGATCGGAACTCTGTTACCGGAGCTACAGGAGTCTGAGCAGGGATTGAATCCTGAGGATAGCTTGATGTACAGCCGGAAAAATCAGTTGTATCTCCACAAGTATTCTCTTCCTCATCGCGAAGAAATTCAACGGCAGTGATTCCACCGTCCGGTCCGTGTCCAAGTCTGAGAAGACCGACAGATTCCCAGTAACGGAAAGCGCGAAGAACATCATTCTCTGTATTATTCAGATAATCTGCGATCATGGAGATGCTCAGAGAAGATGCAGCATCCTCAACATGACGGAGAAGAAAAAGGTATACTTTTACAAACTCTCCGTTCGCATTCGCCATATAATGATCTACAAAGCTGTTCGGCAGCATTGTCATATTCATCTGAAAATTATTCTTTAAAACCAAAGTCTTCATAACTTATCCTGCTTTCTCTATGTATTAACCAATTGCCACTTGCTCTGTCTGATGAGGGGCAACCTGAAATCTATATCTTCTTCTCTTTAGTGTGAATATTATAACATCATATGAGAATCTTAAAAAGAATTTTCGAGTGGGTAACTAGGACTTTTTTGTAGATAACTATGTGGAGAAAATGTGGATAAAGTGTGGAAAAGTTCACATGCATGTGGATATCTATGTGAACTTTTCCACAGAATAGTTTAGCAAAATTATTGGGAAAGCCTTATTTTAAAAGGTCTTCGCCGATCTTAACAACATCTCCGGCTCCCATTGTAATCAGGAGGTCTCCGGATTTGCAGTTTTCCTTAAGGAAATCTTCTATTTGTTCAAAACTTGGAAGGTAATGTGCATCTGTTCCAAGTTTGCGCGCTTCCTCTGCAAGACCGGCAGAAGAAACTCCCAGAGTATCTGTCTCACGGGCTGCATAGATATCTGCAAGAACCAGATGATCCGTGTGAGAAAGAGCCTCTGCAAATTCATGGAAGAAAGCTTTTGTTCTCGTATAAGTATGTGGCTGGAAGACACACCATACCTGATTGTGTGGGTAGTGCTGTGCAGCCTTCAGAGTAGCGGCAATCTCTGTCGGATGATGTGCATAATCATCGACAACAGTTACACCGTTAAATGTTCCCTTGTATTCGAAACGACGGTCTGTTCCGCTGAAAGAAAGAATTCCTTTTTTAATTGTTTCCATTGGAATCTGAAGCAGTTCAGCAGTAGCAATAGATGCAAGTGCATTTGACACATTATGATCACCTGTTACAGAAAGCTGGATATGGTCAACCGCTTTTCTGTTCTTTATAAGATCAAATTCAACAAGCCCTTTTTCATCATAAGTGATGTTAGCAGCACTGTAGTCAAGCATATCAGAAGAACCATAAGTGATCACATTACAGTCAAGACCTTCATAAATCTCCTGATAATTGTCGATATCACCATTGATGATCAAAGTTCCATCAGAAGGAAGAAGTGCCGCAAACTGATGGAAAGAATGTCTGATGTCTTCAAGATCTTTGAAGAAGTCCAGATGATCTTCCTCAATATTGAGAATGACACTGATCTTCGGATAAAAATGAAGAAAACTGTTTGTATACTCACAGGCTTCTGTGATAAAAGTCTCGGATTTTCCAACGCGGATGTTACCACCGATCGCCTTGAGAATACCACCGACAGAAATTGTAGGATCCAGATCGGCTGCAAGTAAAATATGAGAGATCATGGATGTAGTAGTAGTTTTTCCATGAGTACCGGATACAGCGATCGGTGTCTTGTAATTTTTCATCAGCTGTCCAAGCAGCTCTGCGCGTGTAAGCATTGGAATTTTGCGGGCAACAGCTTCCATAAGCTCCGGATTAGCTTTATTGATCGCAGCAGTGTATACAACACAGTCAATTCCGTCAGAAATGTTCTCGGCACACTGTCCGTAATGGATGATGGCACCTTCAGACTCCAGCTTTTTTGTGAGTGGAGACTCCTTTGAATCTGAACCGGATACAGTAAATCCTTCTTCCAGAAGAATCTCAGCAAGACCGCTCATACTGATTCCGCCAATTCCAATAAAATGAATATGTATCGGCTTTTCAAAATTGATTTTATACATTGAGATACGCCCTTTCTTTAATAGATTTTATAAAATAACTTGTGATTTTAGTCATAAATCTTCTATATCGTTTATATTATACTATATATCGAAAAAAAAGAAAGAAGATTTTTTTGGTAGAAATTGATAAAAAGGAGAAAAAAGTATGAAAAAATTTGTAAAATATGTTTGTTATTTCTAAATATATGGTATAATGATTTTAGCTTACTTGAAATGAGGTGACGTAATGTATAAGAAGGAAATGATTGCCATGCTGTTGGCGGGTGGACAGGGCAGTCGACTTGGAGTACTTACATCAAAAGTTGCAAAACCAGCAGTTGCTTTTGGTGGAAAGTACCGTATTATTGATTTCCCGCTTAGCAACTGTATTAACTCGGGAATCGATACGGTTGGTGTACTGACACAGTATCAGCCGCTTCGCCTGAATACACATATTGGAATTGGAATTCCGTGGGATTTGGACCGCAACGTTGGAGGTGTATCGGTTCTCCCACCATATGAGAAGAGTACAAACAGTGAGTGGTATACAGGAACAGCGAATGCCATTTATCAGAATCTGAATTACATAGAGACTTATAATCCGGACTATGTACTGATTCTTTCAGGAGATCATATTTATAAGATGGATTATGAAGTGATGCTTGATTTCCACAAGGCAAACGATGCTGATGTGACAATTGCAGCGATGCCGGTGCCGATGGAAGAAGCAAGCCGTTTCGGAATTGTAGTGACAGATCAGGACAGCAGGATCAAAGAATTCGAAGAGAAGCCTGAGAAGCCAAGCAGTAATCTGGCATCAATGGGAATCTATATCTTCAGCTGGCCGGTTCTTAAAGAGGCACTTATCAAGCTGAAAGACCAGCCAAACTGTGATTTCGGAAAACATATTATTCCATATTGTCATGAAAAAGGGGACAGGCTGTTTGCGTATGAGTACAACGGATACTGGAAAGATGTTGGAACACTCAGCTCTTATTGGGAAGCGAATATGGAACTGATCGATATCATTCCGGAGTTTAATCTTTATGAAGAATTCTGGAAGATTTATACGAACAGTGCGAATCTTCCTCCACAGTATATTGCAGAGAATGCTGTTGTAGACAGATGTATCATTGCAAACGGAACAGAAATTTACGGAGAAGTCCACAGTTCTGTTCTTGGAGGAAGTGTTACTGTAGGAAAAGGCAGCGTAGTCCGTGACTCAATTATTATGCAGGGAGTTACGATCGGAGAAAACTGTGTGATCGAGAAAGCAATCATAGCAGAAGACACAGTGATTGGAAATGATGTTTCTATCGGAATCGGAAGTGAAGTTCCGAATAAGATGAAGCCGAATATTTACAGCGGTGGACTGGCTACAATCGGAGAAAATTCAGTGATTCCGGGAGGAGTACAGATTGGAAAGAATACCGCCATCAGTGGAGTGACATCATCCGAGGATTACATAGATGGAGTACTTGCAAGCGGTGAGACATTGATAAAGGCAGGTGACAGAGTATGAGAGCAGTAGGAATTATTTTAGCCGGCGGTAACAGCAGAAAGATGAAAGAGCTGACTTCAAGACGTGCGGCAGCAGCAATGCCGGTTGCCGGAAGCTATCGCGCAATTGACTTTACATTAAGTAATATGACAAACTCTCATATCCAGAAAGTTGCTGTGCTGACACAGTACAATGCCCGTTCTTTGAATGAGCATCTGAATTCCTCCAAATGGTGGGATTTTGGAAGAAAACAAGGTGGATTATATGTATTCACACCTACGATCACAGATGATAACGGTTACTGGTACAGAGGAACTGCGGATGCGATTTATCAGAATCTGGATTTCCTGAGAAGATGTCATGAACCTTATGTAATCATTACATCAGGTGATGCAGTCTATAAGATGGATTATAATAAAGTGCTGGAATATCATATTGCGAAGAAAGCAGATATTACTGTTGTTTGTAAAGAACTTGGAGCAGGAGAAGATGCGACAAGATTCGGAACAGTTAAGATGAATGAATCTTGCAGAATCGAAGAATTTGAAGAAAAACCGATGATTGCAAGATCACAGACAATCTCTACAGGAATTTATGTGATCCGCAGAAGACTGCTAATCGATCTTGTAGAACAATGTGCGGAAGAAGAGAGACATGATTTCGTAAATGATATCCTGATCCGTTATAAGAATGTAAAGAAGATTTATGGTTATAAGATTGAAAGCTATTGGAATAATATTTCGACAGTAGATGCATATTACAAGACAAATATGGATTTCCTGAAACCGGAAGTGAGAAAATATTTCTTCAAGGATCTGCCAAGTGTATATTCTAAGGTGAGTGATCAGCCACCGGCAAAATATAATCCGGGCGCGATCGTGAAGAACAGTCTGGTTGGAAGCGGAAGTATTATTAATGGAACGATAGAGAACTCAGTTATTTTCAAGAAAGTATTTGTTGGAAATAATTGCGTGATTAAGAACTCTATCATATTGAATGATGTATATCTTGGAGATAATACATACATTGAGAACTGTATTGTAGAGAGCAGGGATACGATCCGTGCGAATACAAGACATGTAGGGGAAGACGGAATTAAAATAGTTATTGAAAAGAATGAAAGATATGCATTATAAGCCAAGATAAGCACGAAAACCTTGAAAAAGGGTGTTCAATTCCGTGTAATGCAAAAGAGAAAGGGGAACTGTAATATGCAGATTACAGATGTACGTGTACGTAAAGTTGCGAAAGAAGGAAAGTTAAAAGCAGTAGTATCTATCACAATTGATGAGGAGTTTGTTGTTCATGATATCAAAGTGATCGAAGGTGAAAAGGGACTTTTCATTGCAATGCCAAGTAAAAAAGCATTAGATGGAGAGTATCGTGATATCGCACATCCGATCAATTCAGGAACAAGAGAACGAATTCAGTCAACAATTCTTGCAAGATATCAGCAGGCACTTGAAGAAGAGCCGGAGCCGTTGGCTGTTGACGAGATGTAGGGTATTGTGGTGCTGCTCTTATCTTGGATAAATGCCAAGTAAAGGCAGGGCTAATACAATAGATAGGAAACAGGCGAAAAGAAAAGTGCAGCGATTGCCCGATCACTGCACTTTTCTTTTTGCCTTATAAATGAAAAACCATTTTTTCACCGGTTGTCGGATGTGTGAATTCCAGTCGACAGGCACAAAGCATCAACTGTCGTGAAGTGCATGCGGCAGTGCCATATTTCCGATCCCCGAGCAGAGGGTGTCCGGCATGTGCAAACTGTACGCGGATCTGATGATGACGCCCGGTATCCAGATGAATTTCCAGTTGGGAAAAAGGTTCACCCGAAGGAAGTGTATCTGTATGAATTACTTTATAATGAAGTCGTGCATACTTTGCATTAGGCACATTTTCTTCACAGACACGGGAGGTGTTGGTTCGTCCGTCTTTTACAAGATAGTCTTCCAGAGTTCCTTCGTTGTGTTCGAAAATGCCTAAAGCCTGTGCACGGTAATATTTCCCAAAACCGGATGTGGTAAGCTGGAGGGAAAGTTCCTTTGCGGCAGCAGGTGTTTTGGCAAAAACAAGAAGTCCTTCTACCGGTTGATCCAGTCGATGGATGACGGCAATATAAGGTTCGCGTGAAGAGGCTTTTTTAGCAGTATTTTTTATCAGATGATTTTTTAAAATACTGACCATATCTTTTGTGCCAATGCGGCTGCTCTGGGTGGGAATACCGGCAGGTTTATGACAGACGATAATATCCTTGTCCTCAAATATTATTTTAGGGGTAAGTGATGAAATCATAGTTGTATCCTTCTTTCTTGACAATCGCTAAAGTTGCGTCTAAACTGAGAATTAATAATGTTATAATGATACATGATGCAAACGAATCAGGTCAAGCTTTTAAGGAGAACATCAATGAATAATGACTGGGAACATTTTGGAGAAGAGATAAAGCAGACGATACAGGATGCAATTGATACAAAGGATTACAGCAGACTGAATCAGATGGTGTCGGATACAGTGAACCATGCGATGGACTGTGTCTCAGCAGGAATTAAAAACGGTGGATGGTACAGAGATCCGAAGACAGGACAGCCATTATATGGAAATACAAAGAATGCCGGAAACAGGTCAGGTGCAGAAAACCAGAGATATCGTCCGGTACCGGTAAGCCCAAGATATCTCAAAGGAACTTCGGTAAAGATCGGCGGAACTTTTCTGGCAGCGACAGGAGCAGTATTTGGATTGACTTCCGTTATTTTTCTTATCATCACTTTGATTGGAAGTGTAATCACAGCGTTTGATGTGGTCAGTGGTCTGATCATTGGAATTTTTGCAGTTGCTTTTATATCTTTTGCAGTGATGACTTATGTAGGAGTAGATATGGTATGTACTGTGGGAAGGTTTCGCCAATATGTATCTGTTCTGAGAGACCGGGAATTTTGTGATATCAAGGAAATTGCTTCTGCGACAGGACGAGATGTCAGAAAGGTTCTGAAAGATGTGAAAAAAATGATTACAAAAGGCTGGTTCTGTCAGGGACATCTGGATGAGAAGGAATCATGCCTGATGGTCAGTGAACAGGCATGGAATCAGTATACAGCTCTTATGGAAGATATGAAACAGCGTAAGGCAGAAGAGCAGGCTGCTCAGAGAAAGATGCAGGAAGAGTATGATAGACTTTCACCGGAAGTACAGAAGATTGTACAGGCAGGGGATGAATATGTGAGAAGGATCAAGGCAGCGAATGACGCAATTCCGGGAGAAGTGATTTCGGCAAAGATTTCCCGCATGGAACTGCTCGTGGATCGTATTTTTGACCGCGTGGAGCAGAATCCGGATTCGGTGAATGATATGCGAAGAATGATGGATTATTATCTTCCGACAACGATGAAACTTCTTGAAGCGTATGAAGAGCTGGATGCACAGCCGGTACAGGGAGAAAATATCATTTCTTCCAAGAAAGAGATTGAAGATACGATAGATACATTGAATCTTGCATTTGAGAAATTACTGGACAGTCTGTTCCAGGATACAGCATGGGATGTATCTTCAGATATTTCAGTGCTTCATACAATGCTTGCTCAGGAAGGTCTGACAGAAGACGGGCTGAAAAAATAATGATTTCCCAAACAGATAATGAATCAAAACAGTTACAAACAGAAGTGGAGGATTACTATGAGTGATGAATTCAAGGATGTAAGCACAGTGCCAACACTGACACTGGAACCGTTTCAGGAGGAAGAAAAAAAGAAACCGGTGGTGCAGCCGGAAGAACCGAAGCTGGACGATACGATTCTGACAGAAGAAGAACGCAGGATGGTAGATGCATTTGCACAGCAGATCGATCTGACGAATTCTTCTATGATTCTTCAGTATGGCGCAGGCACACAGAAAAAGATGGCAGATTTCTCAGAAAGTGCTTTGGAAAATGTGAAGTCAAAGGATCTGGGAGAAGTTGGTACACTGCTTACGAATGTTGTAACTGAACTGAAGAGCTTTGATGAAGAAGAGAGCAAAGGATTTCTTGGAATATTTAAGAAAGCATCGAATAAAGTTGAATCTATGAAAGCAAAGTATTCGAAAGCTGAAGAAAATGTGAATCAGATCGTGAAAGCACTGGATAACCATCAGGTGCAGCTGCTGAAAGATGTTGCGATACTTGATAAAATGTATGATCTGAATCTTACTTATTTTAAAGAGCTTTCTATGTACATTCTTGCAGGAAAGAAAAAACTGGAAGAAGTAAGAAGCACACAGCTTGCTGAATTGATGAGCAAAGCTCAGGTAAGCGGTCTCCCGGAAGATGCGCAGGCAGCAAAAGATCTGGATTCGATGTGCAACCGTTTTGAAAAGAAGTTACATGATCTTGAACTGACGAGAATGATCTCCATCCAGACCGCACCACAGATCCGTCTGGTTCAGAATAATGATACACAGATGGTAGAGAAGATCCAGTCTACAATTGTGAATACGATCCCGTTGTGGAAGAGTCAGATGCTTCTTGCACTTGGAGTAGAACATTCTTCACAGGCGGCGGCAGCACAGAGACAGGTGACGGATATGACAAATGAACTGTTGAAGAAGAATGCGGAGACATTAAAAATGTCCACAATTGAGACTGCAAAAGAGTCTGAAAGAGGAATTGCAGATCTTGAGACATTGAAAGCAACAAATGAATCACTGATCTCTACATTGGATGAAGTGATGAACATTCAGAGAGAAGGAAGAGAAAAACGCCGGGAAGCGGAGGCGGAACTTCGCAATATGGAAAATGAATTGAAAGCAAAGCTTCTGGAAATCAGAGGATAAAGCTTTTTGGCTTGACAGCGCGTGTTTTATCAGTTAGAATTTCATTTGATAACTGACGTTGAACGGGAATAGTAGATACGCAGCATGCTTCAGAGAGAAGGCGGCAGGTGAGAGCCTTTGCATTACGGTATGGAACCGGCCCGGGAGTCCCTGTATGAAAGTACAGCGTAGGTCCTGCGTTAAAGGAGAAGAAAGTGAATGCAGATACGGAGATCATTTGTGTTGGTTTTGATTATAGAATGGATGTATTGCATTAATTAGGGTGGTACCGCCGGAGATATTCGGTCCCTATCGTGGGGATGCGATATCCCGGCGATTTTTTTTATGTTAGGAAAATATTTCCTGATGAAAGCAAACTGCTGTCAGGGGACAGCAATGCAAAAAAACAAAAAGGAGAAGAACAATGGCAAAGAAATTAGTACAGAATATCACTGCCAGAGAAGAAGATTTTGCTCAGTGGTATACAGACGTTGTGCGTGAAGCAAAACTGTGTGATTATTCAGGCGTTAAAGGATGTATGAACTACCTTCCGAACGGATATGCTCTGTGGGAGAATATTCAGAAGAACCTGGATGCACGTTTCAAAGAGACAGGAGTAGAAAATGTATACCTTCCGGTTATGATCCCGGAAAGCCTTCTTCAGAAAGAAAAGGATCATATCGAAGGATTTGCACCGGAAGTTGCATGGGTAACACATGGTGGACTGGAAGAACTTCAGGAAAGATTCTGTATCCGTCCTACATCTGAGACACTGTTCTGTGATGTCTGGAGCAAGACAGTTCAGTCTTACCGTGATCTTCCTAAGGTGTGGAATCAGTGGTGTTCCGTTCTTCGCTGGGAGAAGACAACAAGACCATTCCTTCGTTCTAGAGAGTTCCTGTGGCAGGAAGGACATACAATCCATGCAACATACGAAGAAGCAGAAGAGCGTACAAAACAGATGTGGAGAGTCTACAGAGACTTTGCACAGGATATTCTTGCAATCCCGGTAGTTTCCGGACGTAAGACAGAGAGCGAGAAATTCGCAGGAGCACAGGATACTTATACAATCGAAGCACTGATGCATGATGGAAAAGCACTGCAGTCAGCAACAAGTCACTTCTTTGGAAGTTCATTCCCGAGTGCGTTTGGTATTCAGTATTCAGATAAGAATAACGAACTTCATGAAGTATACGAGACATCCTGGGGATTGTCCACAAGAATTATCGGTGCGCTGATCATGGTACATGGAGATGACAGTGGACTTGTTATCCCTCCGAGAATCGCACCGGTGCAGACAATGATCATTCCGATTGCTCAGCATAAAGAAGGTGTTCTTGATAAGGCAAATGAACTTGTTGATACACTGAAGGCAGCAGGATACAAAGTGAAAATCGACGATTCTGACAAAGCACCTGGATGGAAGTTCAGCGGACAGGAGATCCTTGGAATCCCGACACGTATCGAGATCGGACCGAAAGACATCGAGAATAATCAGGCAGTTATCGTACGACGTGATACAAGAGAGAAGATTGTTGTTTCTCTGGATGAGCTTACAACAAAACTTGCCGAAGTTCTTGAGACAATGCAGAATGATATGTATAACAGAGCAAAAGCATTCCTTGACTCTCATATCAATGAAGCAACAACAATGGACGAGATGAATGAGAAGTTCAATGAGAACCTTGGATTCATCAAAGCAATGTGGTGTGGAGACGAAGCTTGTGAAGATGAGATCAAGGCTCAGACAGGTGGAGCTACATCAAGATGTATTCCGGAAGAGGAAGAGCATCTTTCAGACGTATGTGTATGCTGCGGAAAACCGGCGAAGCATATGGTATACTGGGGCAAGGCATATTAATTAAAAATAGCAGATGGTTTCTCTGAAAAAAGAGAGTACCATCTGTTATTTTTGTACTCAAAATAATACGAAAAATAATATGGAAAATGCGAAAAAAGCCTTGACTTTCGGCGCTAAACGTAATAAACTAAACAAGCGTGTGGAAAAAGACATTGTTCTTTTGATGCGCAAATCAGGATAACGAATTGATTATCCGCAGCCCCTTGAGGCATAAGCCCAAGGTAACGAATAATTCATAGGAGGTGAAAAGAATGCCAACATTTAACCAGTTAGTTAGAAAAGGACGTCAGACTTCTGAGAAGAAATCTACAGCACCGGCACTTCAGAAAGGATATAACTCCCTGAAGAAACGTGCAACTGATGCATCTGCACCACAGAAGAGAGGTGTATGTACAGCAGTTAAGACAGCTACACCTAAGAAGCCTAACTCAGCTCTGAGAAAGATCGCCAGAGTTCGTCTGTCAAACGGAATCGAAGTAACAAGCTACATTCCAGGTGAAGGACACAACCTTCAGGAGCATAGCGTTGTTATGATCCGTGGAGGAAGAGTTAAGGACCTGCCAGGTACAAGATACCACATTATCCGTGGAACACTTGATACAGCAGGTGTTGCTAAGAGAAGACAGGCTCGTTCTAAATACGGTGCTAAGAGACCGAAAGACGCTAAATAAGAAGTCGCGGATTGCAGTATAGTATTTTAGATAAGTGTAACTAATAGTTAAATCGTATCACAAACAGAACTATGATTAGTCGTAGGTTGCGGATGCTATATAGATTTCGCGGCTGCGAGCACATGGAATGTGATCTCATAGAAAGACACATGTGAGTACCGATGAATTAATCCCGGAAAAACCGGAAAATATGATTAAGGAGGGAAGGACCGTGCCACGTAAAGGACATACTCAGAAGAGAGATGTATTAGCGGATCCAATATACAACAATAAAGTTGTTACCAAACTTATCAACAACATCATGCTTGATGGTAAGAAAGGCGTAGCACAGAAGATTGTATACGGAGCATTTGAAAGAGTAGAAGCTAAGGCTGAGAAGCCGGCTATTGAAGTGTTTGAAGAGGCTATGAATAACATGATGCCAGTTCTTGAAGTTAAAGCAAGACGTATCGGTGGAGCAACATACCAGGTACCGATCGAGGTTAGAGCTGACAGAAGACAGGCACTCGCACTTCGCTGGTTAACTATGTATTCACGTCAGAGAGGCGAGAAGACACAGGAAGAAAGACTGGCAAATGAAATTCTTGATGCAGCTAACAACACAGGTGGAGCTGTAAAGAGAAAAGAAGATATGCACAAGATGGCAGAAGCAAACAAGGCGTTTGCTCACTATCGTTTCTAATTATTTTAGGAGGAAAAAATCTTGGCTGGAAGAGAATATCCATTAGAGAGAACCAGAAATATCGGTATTATGGCTCATATTGATGCTGGTAAGACTACACTGACAGAGCGTATTCTTTACTATACCGGTGTTAACTATAAGATTGGTGATACTCATGAAGGTACTGCTACAATGGACTGGATGGAACAGGAGCAGGAAAGAGGTATCACAATTACTTCAGCCGCTACAACATGTCACTGGACATTGGAAGAGAAGACAAAAGTGAAACCGGGCGCTTTAGAGCACCGTATCAATATCATTGATACTCCGGGACACGTTGACTTCACTGTAGAGGTTGAGCGTTCACTCCGTGTACTTGATGGAGCTGTCGGCGTATTCTGTGCTAAGGGTGGTGTTGAGCCGCAGTCAGAAAACGTATGGCGTCAGGCAGACACATACAATGTACCACGTATGGCATTCATCAATAAGATGGACATCCTTGGTGCTGATTTCTACAATGCTGTAGATCAGATCAAGACAAGACTTGGAAAGAACGCTATTTGTCTTCAGCTTCCAATCGGAAAAGAAGACGAATTCAAAGGAATCATCGATCTGTTCGAGATGCAGGCCTACATCTACAATGATGAGAAGGGTGAAGACATCACTGTAACAGATATTCCGGAAGAGATGCAGGATGAAGCTGAGCTTTATCACACAGAACTCGTAGAGAAAATCTGTGAGCTGGACGATGACCTTATGATGGAATACCTTGAGGGTGAAGAACCTTCTATCGATGCAATGAAAGTAGCACTGAGAAAAGCTACATGTGAGTGTACAGCTGTTCCGGTATGCTGCGGTACTGCATACAGAAACAAAGGTGTTCAGAAACTCCTTGATGCAATCATCGAGTTTATGCCGGCTCCAACAGACATCCCGGCAATCGAGGGTGTTGATGAAGACGGAAACGAAGTAGTAAGACACTCTTCTGATGAAGAGCCGTTCTCTGCTCTCGTATTTAAGATCATGACAGACCCATTCGTAGGTAAGCTTGCTTACTTCCGTGTGTATTCAGGTGTTATGAACTCCGGTTCTTATGTACTGAATGCTACTAAAAATAAAAAAGAGCGTGTTGGACGTATCCTTCAGATGCATGCCAACAAGCGTGAAGAGCTGGATAAAGTATATTCAGGAGATATTGCTGCAGCAATCGGATTCAAGTTCTCTACAACAGGAGATACAATCTGTGACGATCAGCATCCAGTAATTCTTGAGTCCATGGAATTCCCAGAGCCAGTTATCGAGCTCGCTATCGAGCCTAAGACAAAGGCTTCACAGGGAAAACTTGGAGAGTCTCTTGCAAAACTTGCAGAAGAAGACCCGACATTCCGTGCTCATACAGACAAAGAAACTGGACAGACAATCATCGCTGGTATGGGTGAGCTTCATCTTGAAATCATCGTTGACAGACTTCTTCGTGAGTTCAAGGTAGAGGCTAACGTAGGTGCACCTCAGGTTGCTTACAAAGAGTCCATCACAAAGCCAGTTGATATCGACAGCAAGTATGCGAAACAGTCTGGTGGACGTGGACAGTATGGACACTGTAAAGTTAAATTCGAGCCAATGGATGTCAATGGTGAGGAGACATACAAGTTCGAGTCTACTGTAGTTGGTGGAGCTATTCCGAAGGAATACATCCCGGCAGTAGGTGAAGGTATTGAAGAAGCTATGAAGTCTGGTATCCTTGGAGGATTCCCTGTAGTTGGTGTTTACGCTAACGTATACGACGGATCTTACCATGAAGTCGATTCCAGTGAGATGGCATTCCACATCGCTGGTTCCCTTGCATTCAAGGATGCTATGAAGCAGGGCGCACCTGTACTTCTTGAGCCTATCATGAAGGTAGAGGTTACAATGCCTGAAGAATATATGGGAGATATCATCGGAGACCTGAACTCACGTCGTGGACGTATTGAAGGTATGGATGATCTCGGTGGCGGAAAGATCGTACGTGCGTACGTTCCTCTGTCAGAAATGTTTGGATACTCTACAGATCTTCGTTCCAGAACACAGGGACGTGGTAACTACTCAATGTTCTTCGAGAAATACGAGCCAGTACCGAAGTCTGTACAGGAAAAGGTGTTATCCAATAAAAATGCCTAAAATATCATAAAAGGCTTGAAAATCGGCTAAGTTTGAAATATAATCAAACTTAGCCAGGTTTAAAATAGAAAACCAAAACAAGGTTGCCCCATTGAGGGTTATATTTTTAAGGAGGATATTCAAAATGGCAAAGGCTAAATTTGAAAGAACAAAACCGCATTGTAATATCGGTACTATCGGACACGTTGACCATGGTAAAACAACTCTTACAGCTGCTATCACAAAAACACTTTCTCACAGAGTAGAAGGTAATGCAGCAGTAGATTTCGAGAACATCGATAAAGCTCCAGAAGAAAGAGAGCGTGGAATCACAATCTCTACAGCACACGTTGAGTATGAGACAGCTAACCGTCACTACGCACACGTTGACTGCCCAGGACATGCTGACTACGTTAAGAACATGATCACAGGAGCAGCTCAGATGGACGGAGCTATCCTTGTTGTAGCTGCAACAGACGGAGTTATGGCTCAGACTAAAGAGCATATTCTTCTGTCCCGTCAGGTTAACGTACCATACATCGTTGTATTCATGAACAAATGTGACATGGTAGACGACGAAGAGCTTCTTGAACTCGTAGAGATGGAGATCCGTGAAGTACTTAACGAGTATGACTTCCCAGGAGATGACACACCGATCATTCAGGGATCAGCTCTTAAGGCTCTTGAAGATCCAGACGGACCGTGGGGAGACAAGATCATGGAACTTATGGACGCTGTTGATACATGGATCCCAACACCAGAGCGTGCTACAGACAAGCCATTCCTTATGCCAGTAGAGGACGTATTCTCTATCACAGGACGTGGAACAGTTGCAACTGGTAGAGTAGAGCGTGGAACACTTCACGTATCTGACGAAGTTGAAATCATCGGTATCCACGAGGACGTTAAGAAGACTGTTGTAACAGGAATCGAGATGTTCCGTAAGCTTCTTGATGAGGCTCAGGCTGGAGATAACATCGGAGCACTTCTTCGTGGTATTCAGAGAACAGAGATCGAAAGAGGACAGGTTCTTATCAAACCAGGTACAGTAAGCTGCCATAAGAAATTTACATGTCAGGTTTACGTACTGACAAAAGACGAGGGTGGACGTCATACTCCATTCTTCAACAACTACCGTCCACAGTTCTACTTCAGAACAACAGACGTAACAGGTGTTTGCGATCTTCCAGAAGGAATCGAGATGTGTATGCCTGGAGATAACGTAGAGATGACAGTTGAACTGATCCATCCAGTAGCTATGGAGGAAGGTCTTCGTTTCGCTATCCGTGAAGGTGGACGTACAGTAGGATCAGGTACAGTTGCTACAATCATCGAGTAATTAATATCTAGTTAGATTTAATATCGATACTTAAAATGAAATATGCCCGCAGGACTTCAGTTCTGCGGGTTTTTCTATATATGTGCCTGAAAAAATCCTATTGAAACTCGTCACATTTCTAAGTATAATATCACTGTATTAAGAAATACTTTGAAGAACGTCTGTTAGTGAAGATTCTCTAACAGACGTTTTTGGAGATAATCAAAATCATATGGCTAATGGGAGGAATTTATGGACAAGGCATGTTTAAAGAGGGTAAGTACCGTGGCAAAAGTCATTTTTGGAAACGTTTTCTATGCTTTTGTGATCAGACTTTTTCTTTTACCGGGAAATCTGATGACAGGAGGAACAACCGGTATCGGTTTGGTAGTGAAGCATTTTACGGGAGCATCAATTTCCGGATTTGTCTTAGCATTTAATATTGTGATGCTGATAGTTGGAGTGATCTTTCTTGGTAAGAAATTTGCACTGACGACAATTCTCAGTTCTTTCACATATCCAATTGCATTGGAAGCGGCCAATCATATTTTTGCTGATCTGGTGATCACGGATAATCCAATGCTGAATACGATTTTTGCCGGACTTGGAATCGGGATTGGACTTGGTATTGTAATTCGAACGGGAGCTTCTACCGGAGGTATGGATATTCCACCGTTGATTTTAAATAAGTATTTTCGGATTCCGGTGTCAGTGAGTCTGAATGTATTTGATATATTGATTCTGTTACCGCAGATTCTATATAATCCTCCGGAACGCGTTTTATACGGAATTTTACTGGTAATAATCTACACGACAGTGCTGGACAAAGTGTTAGTGATGGGAAATACCAAGACGGAAGTGAAGATTATCAGCAAGCAGGTGGAAGAAATACGTCAGGCAATTCTTGCGCAGGTAGACAGAGGCGTGACGATGCTGTATGGGGAAGGCGGTTACAAACAAGAACAAAAGCAGATTGTATTGAGTATTGTGTCTAATCGAGAACTTCCACAAGTTGAGAAATTGATCAGACAGATTGACCCGGAGGCATTTATGATTATCAGCAGAGTTACAGAGGTACGAGGAAGAGGCTTCTCTTTGAGTAAACATTACGGAGAAGAGGAAGGCTGATGATGCTGCAAAAACAGTACTGTAGATTAAACATTTATAGAATTTAGGAAGAACAGTTGTATGTTAAATAAAAAAGATTTCTTAAAATACGCATCAAAATTAGCCTTTCCGATCATGATTCAAAATTTGATTGGAACATTGGTAAATATTGCCGATACGGTAATGCTTGGATACGTAAGCCAGACGGCGATGTCAGCTTCATCACTTGCGAACCAGTATACGTTTATTCTTTTCTGCTTATATTACGGTATGGCTACAGGAACTTCAGTTCTGTGTGCCCAGTACTGGGGAAAAGGGGATAAAAAGACAGTAGAAAGGATTCTCGGTCTGGCGGAACGGATTTCACTGATCGTCTCGCTTATATTTTTCGTTATTTCCTTTACTATGCCGGTTACGGTTATGAAAATTTTCACAAATAGTCCGGATACGATTGCTGCCGGAAGTGAGTATTTGAAGGTGATTTCATTTTCATTTATGTTTATGGGGTTCTCACAGGTTTTTATGAGTGCGCTTCGAAGTATTGGAAAAATAATGTTGCCTTCCGTTACATACAGTGTTTCTCTTTGTGTCAATGTACTTTGTAATGCCACATTTATCTTTGGTCTGTTTGGATTTCCAAAGCTTGGCGTTACAGGTGTTGCACTTGGTACTGTGATTGCAAGAATTACAGAGGTATTAATTTGTCTCATCTATTCATTAAACAGTTCAGATGTCAGATTCAGGATAAAACATTTCTTTGCAAAATCAGGAATCTTGTTTCATGACTTTATGAAAATTGCCACTCCAGCCGTGATAAATGATGTTGTCTGGAGTTTTGCCACTTCAGCATTTGCAGCAATTCTTGGGCATATCGGAGATGACATGGTTGCCGCAAATGCGGTTGCTGTTATGGTGGTAAATATTGGTGCTATTGCCTGCCGAGGTTTTGCCAACGCTACTACTATCATTATCAGCCAGGAGTTAGGAAAAGATCAAATTGATACAGCCGGAGAATACGGGAAACGGATGCTTAGGATAACACTTGCTGTAAGCCTGATCGGATGCGTTATTATTCTGGCGATTCGTCCTCTGATACTGGACTTCTATCGGGATAAATTGACCGAGACTGCCCTTTCTTATCTTAGCATTTTTATAATTATGACAACCTGGCGTCTTGTGGGAGAAGGGATTAATACCTGCCTTATATGCGGTTGTTTCAGAGGTGGCGGAGATTCCAGATTTGGAATGATCGTAGATTCCATATTTATGTGGCTTGTTGCAGTTCCGGCAACTTTCCTTGCAGCATATGTTTTTAAATTACCGCCTGTCTGGGTTTACTTTGTAATGACTTTAGATGAGTTCGAGAAAATGCCCGTGGTATTTATTCACTATTTCAGAAAGAAATGGCTTACAAATATTACCAGAGATTTTGATTGAGGCTACAGGGAAATGTTTGACAATTCCAAAGATAAGTACTAATGTATTTTGTATGAACTTATAACCTGGAATTTTAGGAGAAGTACAATCATGTCAAAAGATGAATATCTAATTACAGATGCGCCCCTGAAAGCGTTAACTGTTTTTGCAATGCCTATGATCTTAGGCAGTTTTTTTCAGCAGATATATAATATGGCTGATTCGATCATTGTCGGTCAGTTTGTTGGTTCTTCGGCACTTGCGGCTGTCGGCGCCTGTGCTGCACTTACGAATGTTTTCATTTGTGTAGCTCTGGGCGCCGGTGTAGGCGCAGGTGTACTCGTAAGCCGTTATTTTGGAGCCAGAGATTATGGTAAAATGAAAACAATTGTGTCGACATCGCTGATCAGCTTTTTAGTCCTGAGCATACTACTTGGAATCTTTGGTTTTTGCTTTTCACATTCAATGATGAGTTTATTACAAACACCTCCTGATATACTGGATGAAGCAGTACTGTATCTGCGGGTTTATTTTGTGGGATTCCCATTTCTGTTTATGTACAACATCCTCTCAACGATGTTTACTTCCATCGGTGAATCCAGAATTCCATTGGTTCTTCTGATTTTTTCATCTGTATTAAATATTTTTATGGATCTTTGGATGGTAGCCGGACTTGGTCTCGGCGTGTTTGGTGCGGCCCTGGCAACGCTTATTGCACAGGGGATTTCCGCGGTCTTTTCATTTCTGATTTTCCTTTATAGAATGAGACGGTATAAATGTCAGTTTGAATGGTTTGACGGACAGGAGTTATATTCGATGCTTCAAATTGCCATACCGTCAGTTCTTCAGCAGTCTACAGTGTCGATTGGTATGATGATCGTACAGGCCGTTGTAAATCCATTTGGTACACAGGCACTCGCAGGTTATTCGGCAACGATGCGAGTGGAAAATGTTTTTTCACTGATTTTTGTATCCATCGGCAATGCGATTTCACCGTATATATCCCAGAATCTTGGTGCAAAGAAAATCGAACGGCTCAAAAAAGGCTATCATGCGGCACTGGTGTTAGATCTATGTTTCGCAGTCCTTGCTTTTCTGGTCATTGAATCACTGCACAATCAGATTTCTTCCTTATTCCTTGGAAAAGATGGAACAGCTTTAGCGTATCAGGTATCCGGTGATTATATGAGATGGCTCGGATATTTTTTCATCTTTATGGGTATCAAGATGGCAACCGATGGTGTTCTTCGCGGACTTGGAATCATGCGTCCGTTTCTCATTGCGAATATGGTAAATCTTGCGATCCGTTTGTCTGTCGCTTTGATTTGTGCACCGCGGTTCGGAATTGCATTTGTCTGGCTTGCAGTACCGGCCGGATGGCTTGCAAACTTCCTGATTTCTTATGCAGCACTCAGAAAATCATGGCCGATTGAGGAAGATAAAGGAGCAATATCATGCAGAAAATACTGATTGTAGAAGACGATACAAATATTAATAACTTGCTTCAGGAGGCATTATCCAAAGAAGGCTATTCTTGTGAGCAGGCATTTTCCGGGACCGAAGCAAAGCTGCTTTTAAATATGCAGGAGCACGGTTATGCACTCGTGCTGCTGGATCTGATGCTGCCCGGAATTTCAGGAGAAGCAGTTCTGGAGGAAATACGGAAAAAGGGAAATCTTCCGGTTATTGTGTTGACTGCAAAAGACAGCCTGGATGAAAAGGTAGAAGTTTTAACGAGCGGAGCGGATGATTATATAACGAAACCATTTGAAATCAGGGAAGTGCTGGCAAGAGTTCACGTACAGCTCCGTCATAAAGAAGAAAAAGAAGCAGAGGAACAGCATGCGCTTTCATTTAAAGATATGATATTAAACAGAGATACCTTTCAGGTTGAAATTGCCGGAAAGATACTTCCGAAGATTACAAAACAAGAGTTTGCGATTTTAGAATTACTGCTCAGGAATCCAAAACAGGTTTTCAGTAAAGAGGATATTTTCGAATATGCCTGGGACGAACCTTATATGGGTGAGACAAAGACATTGGACGTACATATCAGCAATATCCGCAAGAAGATCAAACAAGTGACTTCGGAGGAATACATTGAGACAGTATGGGGAATCGGTTATCGTCTTCATGCGTAATCTTTACTCTTTTTTTACTATTTATTTGCGTTTGATTAGGATTCATCTTTTATGATAAATGCAGATAAGAAAAAGGAGATGAAAAATTTGAGTGAGATGTTATTGGAAACACGAGGACTGACGAAGCGGTATGGACATCATAAAGCTGTGGACAGTGTCAGTATGCATATTAAAAAGGGCGCTATCTATGGATTTATCGGACGAAATGGAGCAGGGAAGACGACTTGCCTGAAGATGATCAGTGGACTTTCCAGGCCAACGAGTGGAGAGATTGAGATCTTCGGATACAAGGGTAAGGATTTACAGAAAGTCCGCTCCCGTGTGGGATGTCTGATTGAAGCACCGGGATTATATGGAAATATGACCGCATATGAAAATCTGAATATCAAATGTAAGCTGTTTGGGATAAAGAAAGCAGGTTACATTGATGAGATATTGAAAACAGTAGGCCTGGAGCATGTGGGACGGAAAAAGACAAAACACTTTTCTCTTGGAATGAAACAGCGTCTGGGAATTGGTCTTGCGTTGGTTGGAGAACCGGATCTGTTAATCCTTGATGAACCGATCAATGGGCTGGATCCACAGGGAATTGCTGAGGTCCGGGATACAATTCAGAGACTTCAGAAAGAAAGGAATATGACGATTTGTATTTCCAGTCATATTCTGGAGGAATTATCGAAGATTGCTACCGATTATGGAATCATTCACAATGGAAGTTTATTGCAGGAGCTTACAAGAGAAGAATTAATGCGAAGATGCAGTGAACGGATGGAATTAACACTGGCTGATCCGAAGCTTGCAATTCCGGTGCTGGATGCTATGGGATTTACGAATTATCAGGTAACAGACAAAGAACATATTCACATTTTTGAACGTCTGAATGAAAGCGCAGCGTTGAATATGGAACTTGCAAAGGCAGGAATTCCGGTAAAAGGGCTTTCGATAACAAGTGAAGAACTGGAAACGTATTTTCTGAATCTGACAGGAGGTGCCAGCCATGCTTAATATGATAAAAATGGATTTGTACCGGATGTTTCGGACCAAAAGTATGTATGTAATATGGATCGTGCTGGCTGTGTCAGTACTGTTTACAACGTTTCTGTGTAAAACGGATTATGATTTATTAAGTAAAGAAGATACCGTGCGGCAGGAGCAGTTTGCGGAACCGACTGCGGAGAATATTAATGTGGGAATGATGGTGACACTGCCGACAGAACCGGGAGAAAAGGTTACGGTGTATGACATTTTCTTTGCAAATTCTCAGGGAAAATTTTATGCGTTGTTTTTGGTAATTTTTGCGGTGATGTTTTCAACAGCGGATATTGGAAGCGGTTATATTAAAAATATTGGCGGCCAGGTTCAAAAAAGAGGAACACTGATTTTTTCCAGATCCATTGCGTTGTCGGTCTTTACGGTGCTGACAATGGCAGGAGCATTCTTGCTCCAGGGAGCTGCGAACTATATAGTATTCAAAGAATTGACGTGGGGAAGTTCAAAAGCTGTTCTGTCTTATTTCCTGACGGAGCTGGCACTTCATTATGCACTCGTGTTGATCTGCATGGCGATTGCAATTATTCTGAAAAATAATGTGATCAGCATGGTCATCGCGATTTGTCTTACAATGAATATAATGAGTATCGTATACGGATTGATAAACAGTGCTGTTCGGAAAATGGGAATCCAGAATTTCCAGATTTATAAGTATACGATAACCGGGAAATTATCACTGCTTCCTATGAATCCAAGTGGAAATGAGTGTCTGGCAGCATTCGGCGTGGCGATTGTGTTTGCTGTCATAATGATAGCTGCAAGCAGTGCTGTTTTTCAAAAGAGGGATATTTAGCGGATGTATATCGTAATTGGAGTATTAGCAGGAATTATCATTTTACAATTTATTATTATGTGGAAATATCAGCGGCAGGTGAAGGACATCTGCCGCCAGTTGGCGTTCTTGATGAAACATGACAGTAACATGTTGATTCAACGCGAGTTTGATTTGGGTGGAATCGGAACGCTTTCAGACAGATTGAATGAACTTCTGGAATTACAAAGAAAAGAGAAGCAGCGTTATCAGGAGAAAGAAGCTTTGATCGCGGATACTTATACGAACCTTTCCCATGATATCCGGACACCGCTGACATCTTTGGACGGATATTTTCAGCTTATGGAAGAATGCGAAAATGCCGAGGACCAGAGACGTTATCTGAATATTATTCATGAAAGAATACACAGTCTGAATGAAATGCTGGAAGAACTTTTCATGTTCACAAAGTTAAAAAATGAATCCTATAGTCTGGAACTGACGCCTTGCTGTATCAACCGGATTCTGAAAGAAACGGTGTTTTCCTATTATGATGACTGGGTAAGAAGGGGAATCCAGCCGGATATTCAGATTACAGAAGAACTACTATCTATAGCCGGAAATAAACAAGGACTCCACCGTGTTATTCAGAATGTAATTAAAAATGGCCTGGATCATGGAGAAAAAAAGATAAGTATTTTGTTAGAACGCAAGCAGGAGCATGCAGTATTGCGAATCAGTAATCAGGTGATACATTCGGAGCAGATTGATATAGAACATGTCTTTGACAGATTTTATAAAGCGGATGTGGCAAGGAGCAAAACATCTACCGGATTGGGACTATCTATTGCAAAGGAACTTGTGAAACGTATGAATGGAGAAATCAGCGCAAAGACAGAGAAAAATGAGTTTATTATTGAGATGAGATTTCCGCTTTCTATCTAAAAAATCAGTAAAAATTGCACTTTATTGAGTTACAATGCTGAATTGTGAAAATTTAGATTTACCGAAACACTCAAATATGTTAATATGGTAGCAGTTATTTCAAAACTATAGATCAGATTGAAGGAGGTCTTTACATGATTAAATTGTACGAGAATGGCGTATATCTTCTCAATGGAACAGAGATAGTAGAAGACACAGGAAATGTGCAGGTTCCGCTGACGAAGGAAGAAGCCGCTCAGAACACAATGGCATATGGTATTTTAAAGGCACACAATACATCCGAGAACATGGAGCGTCTGCAGATCCGTTTTGATAAGCTGACATCCCATGATATCACATTTGTTGGAATTATCCAGACAGCACGTGCGTCAGGACTTGAGAAGTTCCCGATGCCGTATGTACTTACAAATTGTCATAACAGTCTTTGTGCAGTTGGTGGAACAATCAACGAAGATGATCATATGTTTGGACTAACTTGTGCGAAGAAGTACGGCGGTATGTATGTACCACCGCATCAGGCAGTTATCCATCAGTTTGCCCGTGAGATGCTTGCAGGCGGAGGAAAGATGATCCTTGGATCTGACAGCCATACACGTTACGGAGCACTCGGAACGATGGCTATGGGTGAAGGTGGACCGGAGCTTGTGAAACAGCTTCTGAACAAGACTTATGATATTAAGATGCCGGGCGTGATCGGAATCTACTTAGACGGAGAGCCGATGAAAGGTGTAGGACCGCAGGACGTTGCTCTTGCAATCATCGGAGCTACATTCAAGAACGGCTATGTGAATAACAAGGTTATGGAGTTTGTTGGACCTGGAGTCAGCAAGCTTAGTGCAGATTTCCGTATCGGAATCGACGTTATGACAACAGAGACAACTTGTCTGTCTTCTATCTGGAAAACAGATGAGAAGATTCAGGAGTTCTATGATATTCACGGAAGAAGTGAAGATTACAAAGAACTGAATCCTGGAGCAGTTACATATTATGACGGTATGGTTTATGTGAACTTAAGCGAGATCAAGCCAATGATCGCAATGCCGTTCCACCCAAGCAATGTTTATACAATTGATGAACTGAACGCAAATCTGGCAGACATCCTTCATGATGTAGAGCAGAAAGCACTTGTAAGTCTTGACGGTGCAGTTGATTACTCTCTGCAGGATAAGATCAGAAACGGTAAGTTCTATGTAGAGCAGGGAATCATCGCAGGATGTGCAGGTGGTGGATTTGAAAATATCTGTGCAGCTGCAGATATCATCAAAGGAAAGAACATCGGAGCAGATGAATTTACATTCAGCGTTTACCCGGCAAGTACACCGATTTATATGGAACTTGTTAAGAATGGTGCAATTGCAGATCTTATGGAAGCAGGAACTGTTGTGAAGACAGCATTCTGTGGACCATGTTTCGGAGCAGGAGATACACCGGCGAATAACGCATTCTCTATCCGTCATACAACAAGAAACTTCCCGAACCGTGAAGGAAGCAAGCTACAGAACGGACAGATCTCTTCTGTAGCACTGATGGATGCTCGTTCTATTGCAGCAACAGCAGCAAACAAGGGATTCTTAACACCGGCAACAGCAATGGATGTAGAATACAAAGGACAGAAATATCACTTTGATAAGAATATTTATGCAAACCGTGTATTTGACAGCAAGGGCGTTGCAGATCAGAGCGTTGAGATCAAATTTGGACCAAACATTAAGGACTGGCCGGCAATGTCAGCACTTCCGCAGAATCTGCTTGTGAAGGTCGTATCCGAGATCCATGATCCTGTTACAACAACAGATGAGCTGATTCCGTCCGGAGAGACATCTTCCTACCGTTCTAACCCGCTGGGACTTGCAGAGTTCGCTCTTTCCAGAAAAGACCCTGCATACGTTGGTCGTGCGAAAGAAGTACAGAAAGCTCAGAAAGCAATTGAAGCAAATGAATGTCCGGTAGATGCGCTTGCAGAACTGAAACCGGTAATGGATAAGATCCACGAGACCTATCCGGAAGTTGGCAAGGACAACCTCGGTGTCGGAAGTACAATCTTCGCAGTAAAACCGGGAGACGGATCTGCTCGTGAGCAGGCAGCTTCCTGTCAGAAAGTACTTGGCGGATGGGCAAATATCGCAACAGAGTATGCGACAAAGCGTTACCGTTCAAACCTGATCAACTGGGGAATGCTTCCGTTCCTGACAGAAGAAGATCATGAAGCACTTTCCTTCAAGAACGGAGATTACATCTTTGTTCCTGATGTAAGAAAAGCAGTAGAAGAGAAAGCGGATGTGATCAAAGCTTATGTTGTAGGTGATGAGCTCAAAGAGCTGAACCTTAAGCTTGGAGATCTGACAGACGCAGAGCGTGAGATCATTCTTGACGGATGTCTGATCAATTACTATAGAAATCATTAATCATTATTGAAAATCATGAATCAATTATTGGATATGATAAAATGAAATAAAAGCGGCGAGATATGGGAAATGACCTGTATCTCGCTGTTTTTATCTTGCTAATTAAATTTTCACATGCTAGTATTAAAACGAAATAAAATGTAGCACGTTAAGGTATAAGAACGGAAAGATATGAAGATAGAAAATAGCATAGATATCGTGATCACCTGGGTAGATGGAAATGATCCGGAGTGGAGAAGCGAAAAGAATAAAACAAGATACGGAAAAGAGCAATTGTCGGAGACAGATGACAGAGAAGAACGTTTCCGGGATTGGGAGAATCTAAGATACTGGTTCCGCGGAATTGAAAACTGCGCGCCATGGGTAAGAAAAATCCATTTTGTGACATGGGGACATATACCGGAATGGCTGAATACAAAGCATCCAAAGTTAAACATCGTGCGGCATACAGATTATATCCCGCCAGAGTTTTTACCAACATTTAATTCTCATACAATAGAATGGAACATGCATAGAATCCCGGGGTTATCTGAGCAGTTCGTATATTTTAATGATGATATGTTCCTGCTGAAAAGAACCGATGAAACAGATTTTTTTAGAAATGGGCGCCCTGTTGATATGTTGGCATTACAGCCGGATGTGGCTAATGTTGACAATCCGGTAATGCCATATATCTATTTGAACAATGCAATGGTTCTTGCCAGATATTTTGATAAATATAAAAATATGAAACAACAGCCAGGAGCATATTTCCATTTCGGATATCCAATAAAATATTTCATCTACAATATGCTGGAAATGGCATTTCCGCGTTATACCGGTTTTTATACAGTTCACGGTCCGTCGCCACTTCGAAAGGACACATTTGAGAAATTATGGGAACTTGAGCCGGAACTTTTGACGAAAGTATGTGGGCATTCGTTCCGGCATAAAGAAGATATCAGTCAGTATGTTCTTCGGGAGTATCAGAAGCTGAGTGGTGAGTTTATCCCTAAAAACGTAGAAAAAACATGCCGTTATTATGAACTTGCAACGAATAACGATAAACTTTACAGAACAGTTGCTGAAAGAAGAGAAAAGATAATCTGTATCAATGATGCCAATTGTGAAATTGATTTTGACAGAACAAAAAGAGAATTGAACAATGCATTTGAGATTGCTTTTCCAGAAAAATCTGCCTATGAAAATTTTTAAAAAAAATCAGAAAATATATGCGAAAACAAAAGAAGTATTTGGAAATCCGCTTATGGGATATGCTCCATGTGCGTGGAATGAAAGTGTTCGGGAAGATGTGACGCTTCTGTATATGGATATTACATGGGCGGAACTCGAGCCGGTGGAAGGAAAATTTGCCTGGAACGCGATCGATGCGGAAAATCAGGTGGCAAGATGGCAGGCAGAAGGAAAGCACATGGTACTCCGGTTCGTGTGTGATATTCCGGGAAACAGCAGACACATGGATATTCCCAGGTGGCTGTATGAGAAAACAGGGCACGCAGGAAAGTGGTATGATACTGCTTTTGGAAAGGGGTTTTCACCGGATTATAGTAACGAACAGTTTCTGGTTGCTCATAAAAAGGCAGTGAAAGCTTTGGGGGAACACTATGGAAAGTCTGATCTGGTTAGTTATGTGGAACTTGGAAGCCTTGGACATTGGGGGGAATGGCATGTAGCCTATTATATAGGTATCAGGCGGCTGCCATCAAGAACTGTAAGAGAGCAGTATGTTCTTCCATGGCTGGAAGCTTTCCCAAAAGCAAAACATCTTATGAGAAGACCCTTTTCGATAGCAAAAAAACAATGCATGGGGCTATATAATGATATGACAGGAGATGCGGATGCTACAGAAAAATGGATTTCTGAGATTACGCATGGCGGAGATTATGATCAGACGAATGAAAAAGGGGAACTTCAGTCAATGCCAGATTTCTGGAATTACGCACCATCCGGTGGTGAATTCACAAGTGCAGTTCCAATGAAGAAACTATTGGAAACGGAACTTTCACAGACGATAAATCTTATTCAAAAGGCTCATACTACATTCCTTGGTCCGATGACAGCCGATGCAGCTTATGAGTGCGGATACAATAAAGTGTTGCAAAATCTGGGATATCGGTTATACATTTCAAAGGCTGTATTGAAACCTAAGATTCATGGGACAAGTCTTGAAATTACATGGGGAAATGATGGAGTGGCACCATTTTATCAGGATTGGCCGGTATGGATAGCTGTCGAAAATGAACAGAGCGAACAGATAGAAAAAAAGCAGCTGGATTTACAACTGAATAATATAACTCCGGGAATAGAGAAAAAGGTTAAGGTAACCCTTTATACACCGGGATTAGTAGAAAAAGCAGAAAACGGATGTCGTATCAGCGTGGGCATCGAAGATCCGATGACAGGAAAAGAAAGTGTCCGTCTGGCGATGGATATATTATATGAAGACGGGAAGAATTATTTGTGGTAAAATAAAGCACAAGATTAGAAATATTGAAAACAGGCGGTAAATAAAATGATATTTGATACACATGCGCATTATGATGATGAGCAGTTTGACACAGACAGAGATGATCTACTAAGCAGTATGGCAGCAGGCGGCGTTGGAACAATTGTGGATGCAGCGGCGACAGTAGAGTCCTGGGATAAGATAGTAGAACTCGCAGAGAAGTATTCATTTATATATGGATCAGTAGGTGTACATCCGGACGAAGTCGGTGCACTGAATGAAGAGAATTTTGCTCGAATGAGAGAATTATTAAAGAAAGAAAAGATCGTTGCGGTTGGCGAGATCGGACTTGATTATTATTGGGATAAAGAAGGGCATGATCTGCAGAAACATTGGTTCATCAGACAGCTAGATCTTGCGCGGGAGATGAACAAACCTGTGATGATCCATAGCCGTGAGGCGGCAGCTGATACGATGGAAATTATGAAAGAACATGGAAAAGGACTCAAAGGTGTGATACACTGTTATTCTTACAGCCTTGAGATGGCGCGAGAATATGTAAAGATGGGATATTACATCGGAGTCGGCGGTGTTGTGACATTCAAGAACTCAAAGAAGTTAAAAGAGATTGTAGAAGAAATTCCACTGGAGTCAATTGTTCTTGAGACAGACTGTCCGTATCTGGCACCGACACCGTTCAGAGGGAAGAGAAATTCGTCCTTGTACCTGCCATATGTTGTAGAAGCAATCGCAGAGTTAAAAGGCATTTCTGCGGAGCAGGTGATCGAACAGACAGAGAAGAATGCAAGGGAGTTATATCAATTATAAGAAATGGAGAGATGAGATGAAAGAACCAACACTTGGAAATCCACAGAATACGATAGAAGTATTACAGAAATATAATTTCGTATTCCAAAAAAAGTTCGGTCAGAACTTTCTGATCGATACACATGTACTGGACAAAATTATTGCGGCAGCAGAGATTACAAAAGATGATTTTGTGCTGGAAATCGGACCGGGAATCGGAACAATGACACAGTATCTGGCATGTGCAGCGAGAAAAGTTGTTGCAGTTGAGATTGACAAGGCATTGATTCCGATTCTGGAAGATACGCTTTCAGATTATGACAATGCCCGTGTTATTAACAATGACGTCCTGAAAGTAGATATTGCAAAGCTTGCAGAAGAGGAAAATGGAGGAAAGCCGATCAAGGTTGTGGCCAACCTGCCATATTACATTACAACACCAATCATCATGGGACTTTTTGAGAATCATGTTCCGATCAAGAGTATTACAGTTATGGTTCAGAAAGAAGTCGCAGACCGTATGCAGGTGGGACCGGGAACGAAGGACTATGGTGCACTGTCTCTTGCTGTGCAATATTATGCGAAACCATATATTGTTGCAAATGTACCACCGAACTGCTTTATGCCTCGTCCGAAGGTTGGATCTGCGGTAATCCGTCTGGAACGTTATGAAGAACCACCGGTAAAGGTGAAGGATGAAAAGCTTATGTTCCGTATTATCCGTGCCTCCTTTAACCAGAGAAGAAAGACTTTGGCAAATGGACTGAAGAATTCGGCAGAACTTGACTACACGAAGGAAGAAATCGAGGCAGCGATTGAAGCACTCGGAAGAGGTGCATCTATTCGAGGGGAGGCCCTTACGCTGGAAGAATTTGCAAAGCTGGCAGATTTTCTTTATGATTGCAGATAAAAGAATAGTAAGGGAATTTACAAAGTTGCTGTTTACAAAAATGTAGTAGACAGCAACTTTATTCTTCTTCACTTTTTTGATTCATAAAGATTTAATATTCAGTTAATTGTTTCATAGACGGATATCTAGTATAATTAAAAGATAAAAGACATTAGAAGAAACAAGAGAAGGAGGAAGAGCCCATGGCCAAAGATATTAACAGCATATTTTTTGACATCACTCCGGAGATTGAAGAACTTGCTCTGAAATGTGAAACGAACAATGCAATTGACAAAGAACTCTATACCAAATACGAGGTGAAAAGAGGACTTCGAGATCTGAACGGTAAAGGTGTACTTGCCGGATTGACGAATATATCCGATGTGTGTGCAACAAAGATTGTAGACGGTGTATCCGTACCGTGTGCAGGTAATCTTTATTACAGAGGTTACAATATTAAAGATCTTGTAAGCGGATTCCTTGAGGCGAAACATTTTGGATTTGAGGAGATTGCATATCTGCTTCTTTTTGGAGAGCTTCCGAATCAGAAGGAACTTGAGAATTTTAAGGATATGATAGCTGACCGCCGGATGCTTCCACCGAATTTTGTACGTGACGTGATCATGAAGGCTCCGAGCCGTGATATGATGAACAGTATTACAAGAAGTATTCTTCAGCTTTATTCTTACGATGACAAAGCGGATGATACAAGCATTCCGAATGTACTGCGTCAGAGTCTGAACCTGATCAGCCAGTTCCCAATGCTTATGGTTTACAGCTACCTTGCTTACAATTATAGAATGGGTGAAGACCTGTATATTTATGCACCGAAGAAAGAACTGTCTATGGCAGAGAATATTCTGATGATGCTCAGAGAAGATCGTCAGTATACAGAACTTGAGGCGAAGATCCTTGATATGGCTCTTGTTCTTCATATGGATCACGGCGGTGGTAACAACTCAACATTTACAACGCATGTTGTTACATCTTCAGGAACAGATACTTATTCTACAATTGCAGCAGCTATGGCGTCATTGAAAGGGCCAAAACATGGTGGTGCGAACGTGAAAGTAACACAGATGTTTGAAGATATGAAGACGCAGCTGACAGACTGGCAGGATGATGATCAGATCAGAGCTTACCTTGAGGCACTGCTGGAGAAGAGAGCGTTTGATAAGAGAGGTCTGATCTATGGAATGGGACATGCGATTTATTCTGTATCCGACCCAAGAGCGGAGATCTTCAAGAAGTTTGTAAAGCAGCTTGCATATGAAAAGGGCCACGAGGCAGAATATGCACTGTATGAGAAAGTAGAGAAGATGGCACCGGAGATCATTAGCGAGAGACGTAAGATGTATAAAGGTGTTAATGCGAACGTAGATTTCTACAGTGGACTTGTTTATAGCATGCTTGATCTTCCACCGGCATTATATACTCCAATTTTTGCGGCAGCACGTATCGTTGGATGGAGTGCACACAGACTGGAAGAGCTGAAGAATGTAGATAAGATCATACGTCCGGCTTATAAGCCACTTGCACCATATCGTGATTATATCAAATTAGATGACAGGTAGTGAATGAACGATGAGAGATGAGTTTTATTTCCCTTCAAAGGATGGCAATACGGAGATCCACACGATTGAGTGGAAACCGGAAGGAGAAGTGAAAGCTGTCCTGCAGTTAAGCCATGGAATGGTGGAATATATTAAGAGATACGATGAATTTGCAGAATTCATGTGTAGTCATGGATATTATGTCGTTGGAAACGATCATTTAGGACATGGAAAATCTGTGCAGAGCAAGTCGGAGTATGGATTTTTTAACGAAAAATATGGAAATGCATGCGTGATCGGAGATATGCATACACTTCGTCAGCGGACGATGAAGAAATATCCGGATGTACCTTACTTTATGTTAGGACATAGCATGGGCTCAAGTCTTTTGCGCCAGTATGTACAGATGTATGGAAATGGGCTGGCGGGAGCAATGTTTATCGGAGTTGTAGCAGATCAGCAGAGAGCGACACTTCAGTTTGGAAGAAGATTGTGTAGGACACTGGCGATGTTCCGTGGCTGGCATTATAAAAGTAAACTGGTGGATAGAATGGCAGTCGGTGCCTATAATAGGAAATTCAAGAATCCAAAGACACGCGCGGACTGGGTAACCAGTGATGAAGAACATCTGGAAAAATATATTTCAGATCCACTGTGCTCCTTTGTCTTTACAGTGAACGCGTATTATAGCATGTTTACCGGGATGCTTATAATGGAGAAAAAAGAAAGTATCTATATGATTCCGAAGCAGCTTCCAGTCCTTTTCGCAGCCGGTGCCGAAGATCCGGTTGGAGGATTCGGAAAAGGCGTAAGGAAGGTTTATGAGAAATACAAAGCGGCCGGAATCCAGGACATCAGTCTAAGACTGTATGCCGGTGATCGTCATGAACTGCTTAACGAGACAGATCGGGAGCAGGTATATGAAGATCTTCTCGAGTGGATGGAAGAACGTAGAAAAATAAATTATTAGTTTATATTTTTTCATAATCTGTTTATATTTTTTCGTATTCTTTAAGAAAGCACTCATACTTTTGACACATTTTCCGGATATACTAATATCAAGATAGTTGATAAGAGAAAATCAATTATCTTCCCCCCTCATAAAGTTGTGACACAGGAAAGTGTCAACACTTTACTCTCATTCCTTTAGATAACTATAAACACAACGAAGCCCGTTAGCCGAAAGGTTAGCGGGCTTTCGCGTTGCAGTGATAACTTAGATGATGCCAGAATATAGGTGGTGTTATATATAAAACAATCCTGCACGACATCATATGAAAACACAAAAAGTAAGACCCGAGCACCTCACTGCTTCAGCAGATTGGCAATCGGGTCTTCTTTTTATTATCTAAAGGAATGAGAGTAAAGTCGACATCCCGGCACACCGGGATGCCATTACTTTATGAGGGGGGAGATAGTTGTTTATCAACTATCTGAGTCTTAGTATAGACAGAAAATGTGTCAAAATTATGTTCAAACATTAAAAGAAAAATAAATAAAATAAAATAAACTTAATCCTGAACGCTTACAAACACTTCATAGACCTTCTTGAGTGATTTATGAAGATAAGGTTTGTACTCTTCCATAGAAACAGGTTTCTCATGAAGGATACAGTTGTAACTTGTTGAACTGATCAATTCAATTAGTGTAAAAAGTAAGAGATCCGGATTCTCACAGTTTACATTATATTTTACAAGTGAATTTCTGTAGTGATCATAAAATTGCCTGGACACTACAGAACCTGTTCCGACAGCATCCTGGAAAACTCCCCAGGAGAGATTCTTTGACAAAAATTTTAACAAGGACTGCTGTTTCTGGAAACGGTCAATAATATAGTCTGTTAAAAAGAGAATCTCTTCTTCTAAAGAATTAATCTCAACTCCTTCAAGCTGCTTGTGTGCATCATCAAAAAGCTGACAGGCTTTGTGTGCGATCAATTTATCTCTTAAATCATACTTGTCTTTGAAATAAAGATAGAATGTCCCCTTTGCCAGACCGGCCTGATTCACGATGTCGGATACAGTTGTTTTGGCAAAGCCTTTTCCGGTGAACAGGTCAAATGCAGTCTGGAGCAGTGTATTCATCTTCAGTTTTTTATTATCATCTACTTTTCCCATAATCTCAATGTTCTCCTTTGTGTGTCTTTAGTGATTGTAATATATAATACAAACTTTGCCAATAAGAGGTTTTCATAAAAATACATTCTGTGAAAAATTCCTATTGTCTTTTTACTAGTATGGCACAAAATTCCTAAAAGTCAATAAAAATGACCATTTTTCATTTTTTAACAAAAAAATATTGACTAATGGTCACTTTGCGCTATACTATAAGAGACTTGAGTAGTGAGACAATATAGGAGATGATACAAATGGTTAAAGTTGGCAAATGGATTGCCAAACACAGAGTTCTGATGTTGATCATCGGATTTCTTCTGATTATCCCGTCGGTCATCGGGATGGCAAAGACACGTGTAAACTATGATTTGCTCAGTTATCTGCCGGAGCATCTGGAGACAGTAAAGGGTCAGGATATTCTGTTGGATGAGTATGGAATGGGCGCTTTCTCCATGGTCGTGGTAGAGAACATGGACATGAAGGATGTTCAGAAGCTTGAAGATCAGTTCAGTGAAGTACCGCATGTAAAAGATGTACTCTGGTATGACGATGTAGCTGATATCAGTCTTCCGGTGGAGATGATCCCAAAGGATTTAAAGGAGGCGTTTTTCAAAGGCGATGCCACGATGATGCTTGTATTGTTTGATAATACAACATCTTCTGATGAAGCTATGGATGCTGTCGGACAGATGAGGAAGCTGGCGAATGATCAGTGCTTTATCAGCGGTATGACAGGAGTTGTTACAGATATTAAGAATCTGGCACTCAAAGAACTTCCGGTTTATGTGGTGATTGCAGCACTTTTAAGTCTGGTCGTACTTGAACTGACAAGCGGATCTTTCGTAGTACCGATTTTATTTCTGATCAGCATTGGACTTGCGATTCTCTACAATCTTGGAAGCAACATTTTCCTTGGAGAGACTTCGTATATCACAAAGGCATTGACTGCGGTATTGCAGCTGGGTGTGACAATGGATTATTCCATTTTCCTCTTGAACAGCTACGAGGAAAACAAGAATCGTTTTCCGGGAGAGAAAGAACGTGCCATGGGACATGCGATTTCCAATACATTTAAGTCTGTGGCAGGAAGCTCTGTTACGACAGTAGCCGGATTCGTAGCGTTGTGTGTTATGACATTTGCACTTGGCCGAGATCTTGGTATCGTTATGGCAAAAGGCGTATTGATCGGTGTGATCTGTTGCGTAACAGTTTTACCTTCTCTGGTTCTTGTATTTGATAAACCAATTGAGAAGACAAAACATAAACTGTTGCTCAGCAACATGGATAAGCCATCAGCTTTTATTACAAAGCACTATAAAGTATGGATCGTTGTTTTCCTGGTACTTTTATTCCCGGCTATTTATGGAAATAATCACACAAAGATTTACTACAACATTGCAGATTCACTCCCGTCCACACTGGACAGTAATGTGGCGAATGCAGAACTTAAGAAAGACTTCGATATGAGTAATATTCATATGGTTATGTTAGATAGAAGTATGGATGCAAAACAGAAGTCGAAAATGTTCGATGAGATTGACTCTGTGAAGGGTGTCAAGTGGACGATCAGTATGAATTCGCTGATTGGACCGGCAGTGCCGGACTCTATGATACCAAGTGATATCAAAGAAATGCTGCAAAGCGATGATTACGAGCTTGCATTTGTATGCTCAGAATATGAATCAGCAACAGAGGAAGTCAATACACAGATTGCATCGATCGATAAGATTGTAAAATCTTATGATAAAAATGCGATGGTAATTGGAGAAGCGCCTTTGATGAAAGACTTGGAGGATGTAACCAATGTGGATCTGGTAAATGTAAATGCACTTTCAATTGCAGCGATATTTATCATTATTATGCTTATCTTCAAATCAATATCTCTGCCAATCATATTGGTGGCAGTTATTGAATTTGCAATTATGGTTAATATGGCAATCCCGTTTTATCAGGGAACAAGCCTTCCATTTGTTGCAAGTATAGTAATTGGAGCAATTCAGTTGGGAGCAACTGTAGATTATGCAATTCTAATGACGACCCGCTATCAGAAAGAGCGTCAGCGTGGACGAGATAAGATGGAAGCAATCAGTATTGCCCATAAAACCAGTATGCCGTCAATTATCAGCAGCGGATTAAGTTTCTTCGCGGCAACATTTGGAGTAGCCTGCTACTCACAGGTTGAAATGATCGGTTCTATTTGCACTTTGCTTGCGCGAGGCGCGATTATCAGTATGGTGGTAGTAATCCTGATATTACCGGCGATGTTTATGATATTTGACAAAGTAATATGTAAGACGTCCATCGGATTCCTCGGTGGAAAAAAGTAGAAAGGATGTAAGAATCATGAACAAAAACAGAAAAATCAAACGTGGACTCACAACTTCTCTTGCCGTTGGAATGTCAGTAATGATGGGCGCTGTGCCGGTCTTTGCTGCAGGAACAAGTTCTGACGCAGATGCAGTTTATAAGGAAGAGACAGTTTATGTAAATGCAGACGCAACAGGAACAATTGATGAAGTAACAGTATCTAACTGGCTGAAGAATTCAGGCAGTGTATCAGGAAGCCTGACAGATGCAAGTACTCTGAAGGGTATTAAGAATGTAAAAGGTGATGAAACATTCAAAGCATCCGGAGATACATTGACATGGAATACAGACGGTGAAGATATTTATTATCAGGGAACAACAGATCAGGATCTTCCGGTTTCTGTAAAGCTTACTTACTATCTGGACGGAAAAGAAATCAAACCGGCAGATCTGAAAGGAAAAAGCGGACATCTGAAGATTCAGGTGGATTATACAAATAAAGAGAAGAAAACAGTCAGCGTAGATGGAAAACAAGAAGAAGTTTACACACCATTTGTCATGATGACGGGAATGATCCTTCCGAATGAAACATTTAGCAATGTTACGATTGATAACGGAAAAGTTATTTCTGATGGAAGCAAGAATATCGTAGTCGGATTCGGAATGCCTGGCATGAAAGAAAGTTTGAATCTGGACGAAAGCAAAACAGAAGATCTGACAATCCCGGAAAGTCTCTGCGTGGAAGCTGATGTGACAGATTTCACAATGTCTTCTACATTTACAGTGGCACTTACCGATCTTCTTGATGACATTGATTTTGATAATATCGTAAATGTTGATTCACTGAAGAGTTCCTTAGATGAACTGGAAGATGCAGCACTTCAGTTAGTAAGTGGATCTGACACACTTGCAGACGGAGCCGGAACACTTGCAGACGGTGTCAACAGCTATACAGAAGGTGCGGATACTTTGAATGATGCAATTCAGAAGTACCTTGGAAGCGATGGAGAACTGAACGGAAGCGTGACAGAGTATGTGAATGGTGTCAATAAAGTTGTCAAAGGCGTGCAGGATTATACAGACGGAACAAATGCACTGGCTGACGGAGTTACAGCTTATATTGGCGGTGAACAGCAGCTGGCAGCAGGTGCCGCGAAACTGAGCCAGCTCAGCAGCGGACTGAAAACAGTACAGGGAGCGATCAGTCAGCTGAATGCAGCGATTGACGGAGAAGGAGCAGCGACAGAAGATATTCAGGTAGCAGCCGGCCAGCTGGCAGCGGGAACAGCACAGCTGAAAGCAGCACTTGGAAGCAAAGAGGTTCAGGCACTTTTGGGTCAGGTAGGAAATATGTTGACGACAGGAACTGAAATGATCAATCAGACAGAGCAGCTTGGAACAGCGCTGAATGATGGAATTGCAACACCGGTTAAGAAAATTGCAGCTAACCTCACAAGCCTGAATCAGCAGCTTGGAGTAATTAATCAGCAACTTGCTACTTTGGACACAGCTTGCCAGAGTGCAGTAGATGATTTGAATGCGAAGATCAGAGATTATAATGATAAGGTTGATACAGCAAAAAATGCAGCAGCAAACAGCAAAGCAACAATTGATTCTGCAGTCAGTGAATTACAGGCGAAGAAAGATCAGACAACAGACGAGACTGCAAAAGCGGATCTTCAGGCGGCAATTGATAAATTAAATGCAGCAAAGAGCGCGGCAGACGGATTGAGCGGACTCGAGAAGGCAAGCGAAGTTAGTGTGACAATTCCAACAATTGATACAACAGCGATCCAGCAGGAGATGGGAGCAATCAGTGTGTCAATGAAAACATTTCAGCAGACAGCACAGACACTGACAGCTCAGCTTCCGGCAATGCAGGAGAAACTTCAGACAATCACAAGTATGAAGGATAAACTTCCGGCGGAAGCAATTGGACAGTTATCAGAATCTGTAGATCAGCTGGATGCAGGAATGCAGGGATTAAATATAGCAATCGGAACATTTTCATCTAACCTTGGTGAGTTAAACAAATCTGTACAGGCACAGTTCCCGGCAGCAGTTACGGGTATTCTTGAACTGAACAGTGGATTCTCACAGTTGAGTGCAAATAATGACGCACTTTTAGCAGGAGCCAACAAACTGAAAGCTAACAGTTCAACACTGGTAGCAGGAGTTCAGACACTTCAGAGCGGAACAAACCAGCTGGCAAGCGGACTAAATACACTGGGAAGCCAGATGTCATCCGGAGCGGCAAAACTTTCACTGAACAGCGCAGCCCTTCGTGAAGGTGCAGCAACTCTTCAGTCAGGAGCAAGAGAACTCGCAGACGGTATGGAGAAGTTCGACCGTGAAGGAACAAGCAAATTAAAGAGTACAGTAGAAGACGAACTCGGTGATGTACTTGACCGTTTCGATGCACTTACATCGGATGATTGTACTTATACAACATTCAGTGGAAAAGACAGCGGAATGGAAGGAAGCGTGAAATTTGTAATCGAGACAGAAGCAATCGAGTAAATCGTATCATCTCTATAATATAGGAAAAACGGAGAAATCCCCGACCAGGATTTCTCCGTTTTTTGTGTTTTGGAATTTGCCATCACAAGAAAGGATTGCAAAAAATACCATTATATAGTAGGCTTGTCTATAGAAGCAAACGCTTCATGAGAATGCGTAGTAATTTAGAGAAGACTATTTTATTGAAAAGTATGGTATGTGGGGAAGAGATGGAAGGAAATTTAACAAAGGGTCCTATTTTAAAGACCTTGACGAAGCTGGCGATACCGATTATGGCATCGTCATTTTTAGGGACATTGTATAATCTTACGGATATGGCATGGATCGGTCTGCTTGGTTCGAAGGCAGTTGCCGGAGTTGGTGTCGGAGGAATGTACACCTGGCTGTCACAAGGGTTGGCATCTATGGCTCGAATGGGCGGACAAGTTCAAGTAGCGCAATGTATCGGAAAAGGAAATAGAGACGAGGCGAATAAATATGCGCAGACCGCAGTACAGTTAGCTACATTGATGGGATTGGCATATGCGGCAATTGTATTGCTGTTTTTACATCGACTGATCGGCTTCTTTCATTTGGATGATGCAGAAGCAATTGCGGCTGCACTTTCTTATACAAGAATTGCCTGCGGTTTGATCGTATTTTCATTTCTGACATTTACATTGACAGGTATTTATACTGCACAGGGAGATTCAAAGACTCCATTTATTGCGAACCTGATCGGGCTGGTAATTAATATGATCCTGGATCCGGTACTGATTCTTGGACCGGGGCCACTTCCTGAATTGGGTGTGGCAGGTGCAGCAATTGCGACTGTAACAGCGCAGGGAATTGTAATGAGTGTGATGATTATCGGAATCTTTGTGCAGAAGAAGGATAATGTATTAAAAGGAATTCGTCTGTTTGCAAGAATTCCGATGGAATATGTAAGTGGAATCTGCAAGATCGGAATTCCGACAGCACTTCAGGGAATGGCTTATTGTGTAATCTCAATGGTACTTGCACGTATGGTATCCGTCTTTGGTGCTGAGGCAGTTGCAGTACAGAGAGTCGGTGGTCAGATTGAATCGCTCTCATGGAATACGGCGGATGGATTCGCTGCGGCGCTGAATGCATTTGTTGGACAGAACTATGGAGCCAACAAGATGGATCGTGTCAAGAAAGGATACAGAGCATCTTTATGGACAGTTGGTATTTGGGGATTGATAATTACAGCAATATTTGTATTTGTTCCAAAACCAATCGCAAGAATTTTTTTCCATGAAGCAACAGCAATTGAAATCGCAGTGGATTACCTTATAATCGTAGGACTCAGTGAAGCATTTATGTGCGTAGAGCTTATGACGGTCGGGGCATTGTCTGGACTTGGAAAGACACATCTGTGCAGTGTGATTTCAATTATATTTACAGGAGCGAGAATTCCATTGGCAATTCTCCTTTGCAGAACAGCACTCGGACTTAATGGAATCTGGTGTGCAGTTTCATCAACATCCATTGTAAAAGGTATTATCTTTGTAGCAACATTCTTCTGGATTACAAGAAGTTCAAGAATACTTAAGGATAATAGCAGGCTTTGATTAAGAAAAGCCTGCTATTATTCTTTTATAAAAGATGATAGTTCAAGGAAGATATTGGAGGAAAAATGAAAATAGAAAAACAATGGGAAAATAATAGAAGTAAAATGATATCATATATTGTATTTGGAGCATATCTCTTCTTACTGACATGGCTTGTGCTGTTTAAGTTTGCATTTACTATAGAAGAAATCCCACATTTAAGACAAGTAAATCTAATCCCATTTCATTACGAAACAAGTGTTGCGTTTATAACACATATGAAAGAGGTTATATACAATATACTGATATTTGTTCCGGCAGGAGTTTACTTCACTGCATTTCTTGGTAAAAGAAAATGGTGGCTGGGGATCGGAGCATCATTTTTTGTGAGCCTGACATTTGAGACAGTACAGTGGATATTCTCTATTGGCGTAAGCGATATTACAGATTTAATCGGAAATACACTTGGCAGTGGGGTGGGAGCAGTACTCTTTGCATTTCTTGGAAAAATATTGCCAAAGAAGAGAATGAGCATGATCAATGGAATCGGAGCAGTGGTTGAGATGGTCGGAATTGCATTACTGAGTATGCTGTTTGTGACAAATAAGTAAGCATGCAAAATCTGTTAGTGTTTGGGAACGCAGTTTACGCATCTGCAACAACCGAAAGAACTGACGTCCTTTCGGTT